>Ga0307477_10000382_pt1 | contig 51867 bp, 37 predicted proteins | sample atmos_gasesECM2C_FD_203316 | JGI IMG/M metagenome (GOLD analysis project Ga0307477, IMG submission 203316) | Hardwood forest soil microbial communities from Morgan-Monroe State Forest, Indiana, United States - atmos_gasesECM2C_515 | ecosystem: Environmental > Terrestrial > Soil > Temperate... | reverse complement strand
GACGGCACCAACGCGGTCCATCATGTTCGTCATGCCGGCGCCGCGCCCCTGGGACGTGGGCTCAAAGCCGGCCCCCGTATCGTGGACTTCAAACACCAGCGTGTCATTTTCCTGCTGGATGCGCACGATTGCGCTCGCGCCATCGCCGGCATATTTGCCGGCATTCTGTAGGGCCTCGAGGCAGCAGAAGTAGACGGCGGCTTCCAATTCGGGTTGGTACCGCCCGATCCCGTCGGCGTGCACCTGCGTCGGGATGACCGCCCGGCGCGACGCGGCGACCATGGCGGCGCCGAGCCCCTCGCTCGCGAGCAACGGTGGGTAGATGCCGTGGGCAAGCGTGCGCAACTCATCGAGCGCCTTCGATATCTCCTGCCCGAGTTCTTCGAGCAGCCGCGCCGCGCGCGCTGGGTCCCGGTCGCTCATCTGGCGCGCCAGTCGCGCCTTGACCGAGATGGCGACGAGATACTGCTGCACGCCGTCGTGAATGTCGCGCTCGATCCGTCGACGCTCGGCGTCGGCGGCCGCCACGATGCGGGCGCGAGAGGCCTCCAGCGCCTCGGCGTGCTGGCGCAGATCCTCGAGCGACGCCTCGAGCGCCGAGTCCAAGCGGGCGTTGTTGATCGCCACCCCGACCTCGCGGGCCAGTTCCTTGAGCGTGGCGTCGGCCTCGGCGGGGAGCGCCGGCGCGCCCGACTTGCGCTCCGCGACGATCAGTCCCAGCAGGTGACCGGTGTGACTCACCGGCGCGATGCGGATCGTTGCCCCATTTCGCTCGGCGAGCACCGCTGGCAGCCACACCTTGGCCCAGGCGATGCCGGACACCGGCGCGTGCGCGACGATCGATTCCTCGGACGTCGTCAACGGGAACCGCGCCGGTCCGCGCTCGGGATCGGAGATGATGCGCTCGAGCGCGCCCCCTGACGCGGTCCAGACCTCGGCTGCGTCCAGGCCGAGGTTGCGGCGCAGGGATTCGGTCATGTCACGCAGGACTTCATTCAGCGGGATCGTTCGGTCAAGACGGCTCGCGAAACTGCTTCGCACGAAGCCAATCGCGCCAAGCCGCGCCGCATCCCGTCGCTGCCCGCGGATGGCCGTGACGGCGACGTAGGCTACGGTGGCCAAGGCCATCGCCGCCAGGATTCCCCCGAGCAGCAGCGTACCGGTGTCGAGTTGCGGCATCTCAGCCCACCCCGCGCAGCGCCTCGGCGGGGCGCAGCTCGGCCGCTCGCAAGGCCGGAAGGAAGGTCACCACGAGGACGGCGGCATAGACGAGCGCGACCGTCAACAAGATGTTCGCGTAATCGAGAACGAATTGACTCTTGGGAGAGAGGCTGGTCAGGAGCGGCCCACCAAGCCCCAGAGCCACCGCGAGGCCGACGACGAGGCCGACTGTGGCGATCAGCGCCGTTTCGACCAGCATGCCCGCCAGGACCTGCAACTTCCGATAGCCGACCGCGCGCAGGACACCAATCGCGCGGCGTCGCTCGATGACGGCCCGCAACGCCACGGCGCCCAAACCAAGAATGCCGACCACGAGGCCAACCCGCATCAGCTCGACAAAGAAATTGTTGAGGCCCAGGTTGGCGTCGTACTGCGCTTGCATCAACTTGAGCGTCGTGGTCGCGTCCGCGCCTTGCGCCAGCACAGCACGCTGCAGATCACGAGCGAGTGCCTCCGGCGCGGTACCGTTTGCCGCGGTCAACAACAGCGTCGCCCCCGGCGGGGACCCGGCCAACGACGCCAGTGCGCGCTCCGAGCCGACCAGTCCCGGAAGGAGCCCGGGAGATGCGCCGCCCGGCGAAGGGAGTTGAGCCACGACGGTGAACCGCACCGTGCCCTGCTCGGTGGCCAGGGAGGCGACCGAGCCAACGTTTAGCGACGAGGCGACCAACCCGGGATCGCGGCTGATTGCCGCCCAGGCTGCCGCATCGTTCGGAAAGCTCGGATCGCGATTGACCAGCGGCATGATGCCGCCGGATAGTTGCCGTTCGCTCAGGCCGTAAACGGTGACCGACTCCTGGTGCCAGTCGACCGTTCCCCTGAAATCCGCGTACTTCCACTTGACCGGTCCCAGGAAGGTGCGGGTGGACAGGCCCTCCTGCCGAGCCACCTGCTGCGTGAGTTGCGCTGGCACGGCGAGTTGATCCGTCCCAACCACAGTGGCGCGAACATCCCAGCCGCCCGTTGCGGGTGCTAGATCGCGCCGAGCGGCGCTGAGCCCGCTCTGGACGATGACCAGCACCGCGGTGACGATAGAGAACGACGCGATCACGAGGCCGGTCCGCAGCGGACGGCGCGACGAATAGGCGAGCGCGGGTCTTAACGTCGCGCGCAGCCAGCCGGACGGGCGGCCGACGAGCCCGCCGAGCGCTTCCAGCGCGCCCAGGTTCGAGGTCACTAGCACCGAAAGCCCGACAACGGAAATAACCAGCGCGATGGCCAATGGCGACGCCGAGGCCGCGGCCGATATCGTGGGGCTGACGAACCACCAGTAGGCGATCGCCCAGGCGGCGGCCGCCACGCCGGCCCCCGAGAGACGAATCCGATCGGAGACTCGACCGCGCAGCAATCCGGCCACGGCGATGATCGAGAGTGCGCCGCCCGACGCACGGAGGAACGGGTTGCCGAACGCCACCGCGGCGAGGCCGCCGACGCCGAGCAGCACCAGAAAGGCCAGCCGGCGTCGGGATGAGCGGGTTGTTCGCTGGGGCTCCGGCAGGTCCCGAATGGCCGCCGAGATCGCCATCGAGGAGGTACCGATCGAAACGATCAGCACGGTAAGCAGGTTGATCAAGGAGGCGGCGGCGACGGAGCCAAACAGCGACCCGGGCGCGACGGAAAGGACCCAACCAAAACTGTCCGGGGTCTCTGGACTATGGCCGACGACAAGCATCCCAAGCACCAGCCCGGCGGGCAAACCAAGTAGCGCTCCGGCAAGGCTGTACAGCGCGCCCTCCGTAACCGAAAGCTGGATCAATCCGCCGCGCGTCAGACCCAACGCCCGCAACACGGCTAGCCTCGGACGCCGCTCGTCGGCGAGCAGCACCGCCAGATTCGCGACCATCGCGGTGGCGGCGAGCGCCACGATCACCCCAAATGCGGTTACGAATCCTCTCGACACGTTCTGTTGACGACTGGCGAGATCCAGCTGCCCACGTTTGGGCTCCAGGACCTGGAGACCGTCGCCCGCCACGGCGGCGCCAAGCCGCGGCGCGAGCTGCATGCCGGCTACTACCTCGCGCTCGCCGTTGCCCAGCGCGGACACGCGAATAAGGTTGATACCGTTTGTTGCGACCAGGCGCTGGATCGTCGGCATGGCGCCAAAGGCGGATCGCGGATTGCCATACGCGCCGGCGCCCTGGTGCAGGATGATCCCGGCGACCGTCGCTGGCTGGGGTCCGGGCCCACCCGCCCGGACGCTGAGTCGGTCACCCACGCGGGCGCCGAGGTCATCCGCAAGCGCCTGAGTTAGAAATAAGCCACCTCCGTTAAGTTCATCGCCGTAGGTTGACCGGCCGTCGGTCAGCGTGAACGGATCGAAGCGATGCTGGACCCCGAGGTCAAAGCCGGTGAGCTGTATACCCGGCTTGCCGAAATTCCGGTCGATGTCAACCACCGAGGCCGTCGTGACCAGCGCGCTCTGGAATGCAACCGCTTGACTCAGCGACGGGTCGGCGGCGAGCCTGCTGGTCAAGGCCGGATCAAACATGGTTCCGCCGCCGGTCACCTCGATGTCATCACGGCCCCAAGTTCGAAACGCCGCGGCCCGGTTCGATTGATACATGCTGTCCTCGATCACCTGGATGAGAAAGATCGACGCTCCGGCGATCATCAGCTCACTGACGACCACCGCGGTTTGGCCAGGGCGGCGAAGCGCTTCTCGGAGGGCGATCGTGCCGACGAGCGGACGGAGCCAGATGGTGACCGCCAGCACTCCGTAACACAGCACGAAGAGCGCGACCAGGACAGTGAGAAAGCTCATGTGCTGCTCCCCTACTCCTGTAGCCGCAGGGCCTGGGCAGGGGGCGTCCTGGCCGCCGCCAGCGCCGGACCAAAGGTGGCCAACAACACGGCGGCGAACATCAAAGCAAGCGTGATGGCCAGGCTTCCGATGTTGAGGCCCAAGGGGTTCACGGCCGAGATCGTTCCTCTTAGGTAGAGGTATGCGATCGCGATGCCGGCGACGGTTCCGATCAAAGCACCGCAGATCGTCGTCAGCGAGGCTTCGATCATGACGCCTGCGACCACCTCGCCACGCCGATACCCCAGCGCGCGGAGGACGCCAATTGAACGCCGTCGCTGTACCACTGCGCGGAGGGCCAGGATGGCCAGCGCCAGAATCCCGATCACCATGCCCATCCGCATGAAGAGAACCGGGACCGACGCGAAGAGTCCAAAGGCGACATCTCTTTGTGTGAGGAGATCGGCGATGCCAGTCGCCTCGGCACCCTGTGGTAGGAGCGCCTGACGGATCTGGCCGGCCACCATGTGCGAGTCCACACCTGGCCTGACTTTGACCAGGAGGGTAACGCCGAGCGGGAGGTTGCCGAAGGGCTCGAGTGCCTGGGACGAGCCGATGATCCCGTCGAGGATCGGGTCGCCGACGTCGGCCGCGACGAACTTCGTCACCGGTCCATCCGGCCCGGCAAGGGTGAGCTGAACATCGGTGTTGAACCGTGTCCAAAAGACCCAGCTCGCATCGGTCTGTACCGTCCGCCAGGCCGCCCCGTCGTTGGCAAAACGTGGCAGGCGGTTGGTCATGCCCTTTCCCATCGGAGGATTGCCTATGAGCTCAGGCGTCAGCTCGTACAGGTAAAAGCGCTCCTCATGCCAGATGGCGGGCGTCCCGACGGGCGAGCTGACCTGCACCGGACCCAAGAAGGTACGGGTGGGGATCGACACCGACCCGGCAAGCTCGGCTTGCACAGCCGGCGGCAGGGCTAATGCTCGCTGGGTCGGGGTGAAGACCCTGATGTCGTACTGGGCGCCGGCCTCGGATTGACTGGTCTGATTCGCAAAAACGGCGATCAAGGCGTCATAGATCACGATCACCGCTAGCAACGTGGCAAGGGTCGCGATCGTCCAACTCGCCCGGAACGGATGTCGGGCGAGGAACGCGATGACCAGCCGCAGCGTCGCTCGAAGCCGCCCCGAAGCCCCCCCAACCACCGAGGCCGCCCCTACGAGCAGCCGCAAATTGTTGACGACCGTAAGCGCCAGTCCGAGGGCCGTCAGGGGGATGGCAAGAATCAAGTCGAAGCCTTCCGAGGCGGAGCTTGTCGCTGAGAAGCCGACGGTCATCGCGATGAGGGCCCAAGCGGCCAGGCCCAGTCCCAGCGCCGTGAGTCGAGCTCGGTCCGGCATGCGGCCGCGCATTGAGAGCGCCGCGATCGTCACGACGCCCGCCCCGCCCAAGAGACGCAAGGGCGAGCCCGGGAACGAAGGCAATGGATTGAACAGCGCGATCAGAGAGCCGATCGCAAGAGCCATGTGACGCACGCGTGTGGACAGCGACCCAAGGTTGAAACTCACAGGGTCGGGAAGATCGCGGATTGCGGCCGCGATTGTCATGTCAGAGCGGAGCACCGCTGCGAGGATCACGGCTGCCAGCGTGACAAAGGCTCCGGCCGTGATCGCCACCCCTACCGCGCTGGGTCTGATCGATAATTGCACCGCCAGATCGCGGCCAACCGCGATGCCACCCCCGGCGCCGACGCCGCCTTTACCCCGAATCGTTGCGGCAACCAGCGCCCAACTGACCAGCACCCCGGGGGCGATGCCGAGCACCGCCGCGACCAGGCTGTACAGCGCACCTTCGGTTGAGAGGGCGGCGATCAGTCCGAGCCGAGATAGACCAAGCGCCCGCAGGACAGCCAGACGGGGGCGGCGCTCTTCGACCAGAGTGCCCATCAGGTTCACGACCAGCACCAGGCCGGCAAGCAGCACGATGATGCTCAAAATGTCGCTGAAGCCCCCGTTGGCGTTGCCCGGATCCTGCTGCTGTCGCGCCGCGGTGATGTCATCCGCCTTGGGCGCACGGACCTGCAGTTGCGACGCCCCGGGAACGCTCGTCAGCGCCGCGGCGACCAGCGGAGCGAGCCGCTGCCCGGCATCGAGCTCAGCTTGCCCGTCGCCATTCGCCGCAATTCGAATGATGTTGACCTGCTGGGTGCCGGTCAGGACGGCGACCGTGGCGAGCGGCGCGAAGACGGCCGGTCGCAGCCCGTAGGCGCCTGGTCCATCTGGCGCGGCTATTCCTCCTACCGTCACCTGGCCTGACTTCGCCGCGCCGTTACTCTGGCCGATCGAGATCCGCAGGTGGTCCCCGACCTTGGCGCCGGTCGCCGTGGCCAGCGATTGACCGATGAAGACCTGTCCTGGCTGCAAGCGTTCGCCGGATGTCAGAGCGCCATCGACGAGCCGATACCGCCCGAAGGCCGCCTGCGTCGCTGGATCAAATCCGATCATGCGCACGAATGCGTCGGTCGACCCACGATCGAGATCCTCGATAGAGCCAATCAGCTCAACGCCGGTCTGGATGCCGGCCGCCGAGCGACGCACGTGCGGATCGTTCGCGAATGTTTGGGCAACGGTGGGGTCGAAGTACCCGTTGTCCGGCGCGCCGACTGTCACGTCGACTCGGCCCCATGACTGAAATGCCCCGGCGGTCAGCGAGTCGTCCGTCGAATTCTGGATGACCTGGGAGACGAGGATGGCGCCCGACCCGATCATCAGTCCGGCAACAACCAGCGCCGACTGCCACGGCCGGCGGGTCGCTTCACGAATTGCGATGCGGGCGTACAGCGGTCGGCGGAGGGCGATCAGGAGGACGATCCCGTAGCCAAGCACGAACAGCCCTCCGAAAAGGAGGAGCCCGTTCATCGGATCAGCTGGTCGGAGCCGTCGACCGGGCTGGCGGTGGCGGCGCCTCGATGCGACCGTCGCGCATCCGCACCGTCCGTTGCGCCCGGCCGGCGACCGCCGGATTGTGCGTCACCAGAACCATCGTCTGTCCCTCTTTGTTGAGGCGCACCAACAGCTCGACGACGACCTCCGTCCCTTCCGTGTCGAGGTTCCCCGTGGGCTCGTCGGCCCAGACGATCGCCGGCTGGTGCACCAGCGCCCGGGCCACCGCGACGCGCTGTTGCTCACCACCGGAGAGCATGTCGGGGCGATGCTTCGCGCGGTCAGCAAGGCCGAGCGTTTCGAGCATGGCCATCGCCTGGTCACGCGCCGGCCGTGGCCGGTGCCCAAGCAGAAGGAGTGGAATCTCCACGTTCTCGACCGCGGTCAGCACCGGCAGCAGGTTGAAGGCCTGAAACACGAAGCCCATGTGACGCGCCCGGTACCCCGTTCGGGCATTGTCGGACAGTTTTTCCATGTCCGCGCCGTCGACGAGGATCTGGCCGCCATCGATTCGCTCCAGCCCCGAGAGGCAGTTCAGGAGGGTTGTCTTACCCGACCCGGACGGCCCGACCACAGCGACCATCTCGCCGCGCCCAACCTCGAAATCGACGCCGCGCAGGGCCTCAACCTCGGTCCCGCTTCGATACACCTTGCGGACCCGGCGTGCCGTGACGATCGCCCGGTCCGCTCCCGGCGCTGTCGCGACCTCGGGCTCTTCAGTTTCGATCATATTTCCCTTCCTCCCCGGTATCGAGAGGGTAGCCGCCGCCCGGTGGGTTGTCCATAGCTGGTTGGCTCATCCGTGCAGCCGCAGTGTGGCTCAAATAGCCAGCGGCGTCGCCCGTGCCTGCCCCCGAATTAGGGGGAAGCTAGCCCTACGGCACGCGCCCCTCGATCGTCGTCCCTCGGCCGGGTACGCTCCTTACGTCGAGCGTCCCACCGAGCGCCTCGAGTCGGTCGCTCATGTTCTGGAGGCCGGACCCGTGGGGAACGGTCGCAGAATCGAAGCCCTTCCCGTCGTCCTCGACCCGGAAGGCTAGATTGGCGCCGTCCCTCCAGAGCCGCACCCTGACGCGGTTAGCCTGCGCGTACTTGACCACGTTCTGCAGGGCTTCGAGACAACAGAAATAAACCGCCCCCTCGACCTCACGCGGTTGCCGCGGTACGCCGTCGAGCTGCAAGTCGACGGGGACCGGGACGCGGCGTAACTGCGACCGCAGCGCCGCCTCCAGGCCGTCCGACGCCAGCAGCGGCGGATAGATACCTCGGGCCAGCTCGCGCACGGTGTTGAGGGCGTCATCGGCGTCCTGCTTCAGCTGTGTAAGCAGGGTGCGGACCTTGGTTTCAGGCTGGGCGGCCGCCTCGGCAAGCCCGAGTTTGATTTTCAGCGCAACCAGGTGCTGTTGCGCTCCGTCGTGCAGGTCGCGCTCGAGCCGGCGGCGCTCTTCATCTTGGGCGGTGACGAGGCGCTGCCGCGATGCCCGCAGGTCGTCGAGCCTTGCGAGAAGTTCCTGGTTCAGGCCGACATTCTTCAGCACCAGGCCAGCCTGACCGGCGAGATCGGTGACCAGCTTCTGCTCGACGGTGTTCATCGTCTCGCCTCGCCTCTTGTCGACCGCAAGAGCGCCCAGCAGCTCCCCCCCGTGGCTCACGGGGACGACTGTGTCACGTTGCATGTCGGGCAGGGTGCCGTTTCGCATCACCAGCGGCGTAGGTGGCTCGGCCGCTTGCGGTGATGACGAGGCGAGCACGAGGCGGTGCCCCGCGCGAACCCAGACCTCCGCTCGCTCCGCACCGGTTCCTTCGCCGAGGATGCGCGCCATCCGCTCGAGGATGTCTTCGTGCGAGTACGTCGCTGAGAGATGCTCGCTGAACTGTGAGAGCGCTTCGTATGGCGTCGCCCGCTTCCCGTACACGAGCCGATTGGCCAGTTGCTGAGCCCGCTGACGCAATGGCTGAAAGGCCAGCGCGATGACGGCGGTCGCGACCAAAGAGAGCAAGAACCGCTGGTTGCTGCCGATCATCGCCCCGATGCCAACGACCAGCAGGACGTAGACCGCGGTAATGACGGCGGCGAGTCCTCCGTAGACCAACGCCTTGTTGATGATCAGGTCGATGTCGTAGAGGCGATAGCGCAACACACCAATGCCGATCGCGATCGGAAGGGATGCCGCGGCGAGCGGGATGAGCGGGGATTTCTGCAGAGCCGGTATGACGAGTTGGATGACGATCACGCTGAGGAGCAGCACGACGCCGACGAGCAGCCACTTGATCTGCTGGCGTTCTTGTTCGCCGCCGCGCCGGTAGCGCACGAAGAGCGACGAAACTCCGAGCGCGTAGGTCCCCAGCAGAAGGATGCCGAATGGAGCCCCGTTGAGCGCATTGTTGATCCCGGCCATCGCCGGGACCCCAACCGGGTTGCGCAACGGCGCGGTGGCCGAGGGATCGAGCGAGCCGGCAATCACCAGGATGATCGGAATCGCACCCAATCCGATGACGAGCCACCATCGTCGGCTGAGCAACCGGCCGTCCGGGAACCAAAGGGGAAGAAGGATCAGCAGTTGCGCGAAGACAAACATCCACACAAGCTGACTGAGCCAGTAAACCCACTCGGCGCCGGGCAAGCCGGGGTGAACATAGACGGCGGCGCCCGCATAGAGCTTTGGTAGGTCCAGGAAGGTCGCCGTAAAGCCGATGGCGAGCAACAACCATCCGATCCGGTTGGCTGGGCGTCGCCAGGCAATGAGGGTGCCCACGCTGCTCATCGCAAGGATCGCCGCAAACCCCGCAACCGACGAACTGTTCGGTCGAAATGCGTCTGGCACTGTGTGCCAGTCGACCGCGAATGTGAGGAAAACCTGGCACGCTAAGAGACCAAGTACCAGGAGCCACAGCCCGGCCGCGACGAAAGACGATCGCCCAAGAGGTGCGGCTCGATCGATCATCAGCTAAGCCGGCGTCAGCGCGGCAATCCGGTACGCCTGGACCGGCGTATGCCGCCCTTTGACCTGGGCCAACGGCAGCGCATCGGCTTTGACCGAGCCATCCAGTGCGCGATACGTGGCATCGCTCAGCACCGTTTCGCCGCCCCTCGCGAACTGTTGGAGACGCTGGCAGAGATTGACGCTGTCGCCGACGACGGAGTACTCGAGGCGCTCCTCAGACCCGAGCAGGGCCGCGGCAACCTGGCCGGTGGACAGGCCGATCCCGAGGTGAAACGCCGGCAGCCGCTCGCCGGCCCAGCGGGTATTGACCTCCGCTTGCGCCTCGTGCATCGCGTGCGCGGCGGCGAGCGCCCGCTGTGCGTGATCCTGCTCCGGGAGAGGGGCGCCGAACACCGCCATCACCGAATCGCCGACGAACTGCATCACCGTGCCGCCCTGCTTAAGGATTGCGCGATTCATCTCGGCCCGGTGCTCATTGAGCTGGTGCGCGAGGACGGTAGGGTCGGCGTCTTCAGCGATCGTCGTGTAGCCGCGAATGTCCGACATCAGGACTGTGACCGTCAGGGTTTCGGTTCCACCGATGTTGCGACCATCACGCCGAAGTTTCTCGGCGATTCCAGTTGGGAGGAGGCGGCTCAGACTCTCACCCTGCTCTTCGCGATCCACGATCGCCTGGTGAAGTAGCTTCAGGCGACGCAGCGCTCCGGTCGCTCCGCTGCTCGCCGCCTGCGCCAGCTTGAGAAATAGCTTCTGAATGGCGTCATCGACGGCGGCAGGCGTCGTCCCCTGCGCGACGGCAATCGCTTTCATCGGACGCCCTTCGGCGACCAACTGCAAGAGCTCCTCCTCGTCAGAAGTCAGGTCGGTTCCCTGGCTGGCGGGACGGACCAGCGCCTCGACGATGCGTGGGTCGAGCATCGATCCCCCGGTCGTCACGGCGCGGATCGCGCGGAACAGCTGGTCCCCTTCCGCCACGCGGTCTTTCAAAAGGTAGGCGTAACCGGCGGCGCCCTCGCTCAGCAATGCGATCGCGTAGTCGGGCTCGTCGTATTGCGACAGCACGACGATTCCGGTCCCTGGGTGGCGCTTGCGCACCTGCTTGGCCGCCTCGATACCCTCGCGTTGAAATGTTGGGGGCATTCGAATATCCGTGACCACCACCTGCGGCGCGGCTTGCTCGGCGCCGGTGACGAGCCCCTCATAGTCGCCGGCAACCCCCACGACTTCCATGTCTCCCGCGCTTCCGATCAGCGCCCGAACGCCTTCGCGGACGATCAGGTTGTCATCGGCAAGAAACACGGTGATCTTGGTTCCCGGCATGCCCCCTATTTGAGCCTGATGGGCGCGATTGGTCAAGGGAGGCAGCTACGAGGTTCACCTTGGTGTATACCGCCTCGAAGCGAGCAGGCCCGCAACCCGTAGACTCCCCTTCGGTGCGATTGTTCGTTTGCGGTGTGCGAGGTTCGACCCCGTCGCCGGGGCAGGAGTTCGTGCGATACGGTGGTAACACCTCGTGTCTGGCGCTCGCTCATACAGGGCAGGGGCCGAGCCTGGTGCTCGACGCGGGGACCGGGCTGCAGCGGCTGAGCACGCAGCTGAACGGTGAGCCATTCAAGGGGTCGATCCTGCTGAGTCATCTGCACTGGGATCACACGCACGGAATCCCGTTCTTCGGCGCGGGCGACCGCCAGGGTGCCGAGATCACGCTGATGATGCCGGCGCAAGGTGATCCGGTCAACGTCTTGGCCCGGGTCATGTCGCCACCCCACTTCCCCATCAAGCCAGCCGAGCTTCGCGGCAAGTGGCGTTTCCTGGGAATCCAGGAAGGGCCTCGATCGGTCGAGGGGTTCGACGTCGTTGCGCGCGAGATTCCGCACAAGGGCGGCCTGACCTACGGGTATCGCGTGACCGGTGACGGTGTGACGATCGCCTACCTCTCCGACCACAGTCCGATCGCGTTCGGCCCGGGACCGGCCGGTTTCGGCGCCTATCACCCCGCCGCGATCGCACTGGCGCGAGGCGCGGACCTGCTCATCCATGACGCACAGCTGACTGGCCCCGAATTCCCGGCCTTCGCCCCCTGGGGCCACTCGGCGGTCGAGTACGCCGTCGGTCTTGCCGAAGCGGCCGGCGTTAAGCGGCTTCTGCTGTTTCACCACGATCCGGCGCGGACCGACGACCAGATCGATGCGATTGTTGCGCCGTATCGCGGCAATGCCATCCCGGTCGAAGCCGCGGCCGAGGGCACCGTCATCGACGTTGGCTGATAGCCAACTAGACGCGGTCGTCGTCGGCTCGGGCCCTAACGGTTTGGCAGCAGCCATCGTCCTCGCCGGCACCGGCAAGTCGGTCCGGGTGCTCGAAGCCGAATCAACGATCGGCGGTGGAGCGCGATCGGACGCGCTGACGCTGCCCGGATATATCCACGACGTCTGCTCATCGGTCCTGCCGCTGGCGCACGCGTCGCCTTTTTTCCGCACGCTGCCCCTCGCCGACTACGGGCTGAGGTACGACCAGCCGGCGATCCCCCTCGCCCACCCGCTCGATGACGGATCGGCCGGCGTACTCCACCGCTCGCTCGACGAAACGGCGATCGGCTTGGGACGAGACGGCGCGGCCTATCGCCGGTTGATGGGGCCGATCGTTCGGAATCTGGACCTGCTGGTCGATCAGTTCCTCGGTCCCCTCCGTCCATCCGCCCATCTGGTGACGCTGGCGCGCTTCGGTATCCCGGCCCTACGCTCGGCGGGTGCCCTGGCTGCCGGCCGCTTCCGGACCGCGCAAGCACGCGCCATGTTCACCGGGCTCGGTGCGCACTCGATGCTGTCGCTCCGCCGGCCGGCGACCGCCGCCTTCGGGCTCGTGCTCGGCGCCTCAGCCCATGCCTATGGGTGGCCCTTTGCCCACGGCGGTTCGCAGCGCCTTTCCGATGCACTCGCGGCGCTGTTGCGCGCCCGAGGTGGAACGATCGCGACCGATCGCCGGGTGACGAGTATGGACCAGGTGGCGGAGGGTCGGGTCGTGCTTTTCGACCTGACGCCGCGCCAGGTCGTGGCGATCGCGCGCGGCCAGTGGTCGGACGGATTCAGCCGACAGCTGGAGCGCTTTCGCTACGGTCCCGGCGTCTTCAAGGTCGACTGGGCGCTCGACGGTCCGATTCCCTGGCGCGCCGCGGCCTGCCGCCAGGCCGGCACGGTCCACGTCGGCGGCGCGTTCGACGAGGTGATTGCAGCCGAGGACGCGGTGGCCGCCGGATCGATAGCCGAGCGGCCCTTCGTGATCCTGGCGCAGCCCACGGTGGCGGACCCCACCCGGGCGCCTGCCGGCAAGCACGTCGGCTGGGCCTATTGCCACGTGCCGAATGGCTCGACGGTCGACATGCGCGAGCGAATCGAGGCGCAGGTCGAGCGATTCGCCCCGGGCTTCACCTCGCGCATCCTCTCCCGTCACGTCATGACGCCGGCCGACGTCGAGCGCCACGATGCCAACAACGTCGGCGGCGACATCAACGGCGGAACCGCCGACTTGCGGCAACTCTTCATTCGCCCAACCCGGCGGCTCTACGCGACACCGAATCCACAGCTCTACTTCTGCTCGTCCTCTACGCCGCCCAGCGGCGGCGTGCATGGCATGTGCGGTTTCTATGCGGCGCGAACGGCGCTTCGCCGCGCGCGTTGGGCGTGACTAGCAAGCGAGTCCTGATCCTTGGCGGCGGCCACGCCGGCGTCCGTTGCGCCCGCGAGCTGATCAAGCAGCGGCGCCCAAACGACGAGGTCGATATCACGATCGTCAGCCGGGAGAACGTGGAAGTCTGGCATGGGCTGATGCCGCAGATCGTCTCCGGCGTCTTGCAAGCCCAGCACGTGCTGATCCCGCTGCGAGAGATCCTGCCGGGCGTCACGATCTATACGCGAGAGATCGAGTCGATCGACCCGCTGGTGCGCCGCGCGGTGCTCAGCCTCGGGGGAGAGAGCGACGAGGTCGCGCTCGAGGCCGACTATATGGTGATCGCCCTCGGCTCCGTGACCGACCTCTCCCGCTTCCCCGGTCTGACCGAACACGCGCTGCAGACCAAGACGATCGGCGACTTCATCCACCTGCGCAACCATCTGATCGAAATGCTGGAGGCGGCCAGCGTGACGTCGGACCCGGCGGAGCGACAGCGTCGCCTGACCTTTGTGATTGCCGGCACGGGCTATGCCGGGGTCGAAATCGCATCCGAAGCGAACGAGTTCCTGCGCGCCTCCCTTCGTTCCTATCCGATGATCTCGCCAACCGAGCTGCACGTGATCACCGTCGACATCCTGACCCGTGTGCTGCCAACCTTCAACGATCGGCTCGCGCAGCGCGCACTCGACCGGATGCGGAAACGCGGTATCGAAGTCCGGCTTGGTGTCGGCATCAAGGAAGCCACGGCCGGCGCGCTCGTGCTCGCCGACGGCTCACGGATCGAGACCCGCAGCATCATCGCGACCGTCGGCATCGGCACCAATCCCCTGGTGCGGACGCTGCCGCTGGAGCTGCAGCGGGGACGCATCCCCTGCGATCCGTTCTGCCGGGTCCCGGGCTGGCCGGGGGTCTATGCCACGGGCGATAACGCGGCGGTTCCCGATCCCGCCAGCGGCCAGCCATTCGGCGCGATGGTGATGGTGGCCTTCGGCGAAGGCCGGCAGGCGGCGCGCAACATCCTCGCCGATATCCGCGGCGAGCCCCCGACGCCCTGTCAGCCGACGCGCTTCGGTGAGGTGGCGCTGCTCAGCCGCCGCTACGGAGTCGCCCAGGTTCGAGGTGTGGCCCTTCACGGCTGGCTCGCTTCGCTGGTCTCCCGGTGCCTGTTTCTTTCCTTCATGCCCACCTGGCGTCGCCGCTTCGGGCTCGCGCTGCACTGGATGGGGAGTGCCGTAATGCCGGACAACCTGACGCCCCTTCCGCTCGGGCGCACCAATACCGTCGTGCCGATGCGCTTTGGCACGGGCGAGACAATCGTGCACGAGGGTGACATCAGCGGGCGCTTTTATGTCATCACCGCCGGCGAGGTCGAGGTCCTGCAACAGGTCGGCGGTGAGGAGAAGGTGATCCGGAAGCTGGGTCCGGGCGATCATTTCGGCGAGATCGCCGCAATGAGCAACGGGCGGCGGACGGCGACGGTCCGCACCCTTACCGCCACCAGCGTGCTCAGCCTTGCGCGCGACGATTTCGCCGCGCTAGTCGAACACCTCCCCGCGCTCCACGACGCCCTCGAGGCATACCCGCCGCCTCTCCCTCCCCCGGTCGCGGGGGACGATCGGGGTGCGGGCTAAGGCCCTTTTCTCGCCTAGCTCAGCCGTTACCAAGCTCTGCAATTAGGCCCCCTGGCCAACTCGGCGCATTGACAGGGGCATGATGGCGACCGCATAAAGAAGTATCGGGAAGCTGCCCAGCGACGCCTGTCCGTACTCGCGTCCTTTTCCCAAGGACTTTGCCGACTGCACCGCCTTCCAGGCGGTGGAGTTCAACGCGGCCTCAGCTGATCTTCCACCGCAGATGCTCACCGCTTGCGCGAATCTTGCCGTTGGCACCTTCTTGGACAGTGCCAAGCACCACTACGCGCGGTGCAGCCTCGGCGACAGCAGCGCCAGGTTGGCACTCCTCAAGACTCAGGTGGTCGTCAGCGAGTCGTACGTCCTGCAACATGCTGATCCCGACGATGAGGCGCTCGCGCCGCCCCCGATCATGCCGCCCCGCTGAGCACGACCGGCATGAACAACAAAAAAGGACGGCCACGCGGCCGCCCTTCTTGGTGCGTACGGGTCGTTAGCAGGTGGTCTTCATGAAGAAGACGAAGTTCGCCGGTCCGCTCGGCGTCGCGCTCCAACCAAGATGGAAGTCGAAGTGCAACTGGAGGTGCGAGCCGTCGGATCCGGTCCCAACGTACGTCCCGGTGAAGTGGCTGACGGTGTTCTGATTGTTGAACGAATCGCCGAACCATTGGACCATGTGACCGGTGTACGTGACCCCTGTGTCCGCCAGAAAGACGAACCCACCTTCGATGGTTCCGGTATCCCACGCGTCGCCCGCTTTGTTTATCGTCAGGTGGAACACGCCGTTGTCGACAGTGGCCGTGAGGAGACCGCCGGGAACTGTGGACCCATCAGGACACGCGATTGGCGTCACCGGCATCGACATCGTAACGTTACTGATGTGGGCCGTACAGTTGTACGACTGGCCCGGCACTGGCGGCGGGCAGCCGGTTGGCGCCTGGGCCTGAACTGGCACGATCGCAAAGATCGCGAACATGGCAACCGAAATCGCGATCGAAAACACCTTTCTCATAAGGGCCCCTCCTGGGTAACCGGCTAATCGATGGACGGCGACTCGCAGGCCAAATCTAAGCCACCTCCGACCTACAGGCAAGCGTGCTGCCACCACCGCTGATCGGCGGCCATCACTAAGATTGCGCTGAGACCAGATGCCGGTCACTCATGGCGCGCCGACCATCACGATCAACCACGACCACCAGTTCATGGTCAGCGAGCCGAACGGCACCATGCTGCCGAATGCCGGCGTTGGTTTCTTCGCTCGGGACACACGGTTCGTCTCGAGCTACTCGGTCACCCTCAATGGGCGGGCGCCATTGCTGCTCGACGCCAGCACCATCGACCACTTTTCGGTACGGCACGAGTTCACCTCCCCGGAGCTGCCGCTGGCCGGGACGCGGAACGGCGCCGAGCACGACATCGTCCTCAAGGAGCACGCCATCGGCTTCCGTCTGGACCGCACGATTTTCGAGGGGGTCCACGAGGACTATGAGCTGATCAGCTTTGCTTCACACCCGGTCCGTCTGATCCTGGAGGTTGCGATCGAGTCGGACTTCGCCGATATCTTCGATGTGCGGCGACGGCGGCTGGTGCGCCGCGGTGACCTGCAAAGCTCCTGGCGGGAAAAAGCCGCCGAGCTGCGCACGACCTATACCAACGGCTCCTTCAAACGCGAGCTGATCGTTGGCGTCAAGCGCGAGGACTCGCAGCCGGAGTTTGCCAACGGTCGTATGCAGTTCGTCATCAACCTCGCGCCCAAGCAGACCTGGCATACCTGCATCGAATGGCTGCCCGTGATCGACGGCAAGCGTGCCCGTGTGCTCCCCTGCAATGCCGTACAGAATCGCGATCCCGAGATGGCCACGGGGGTACTGCCGTCGGTCGACGTGGCCACCAGCCACTCGACCCTCCCGGCCATCTGGCGCCAGGCGGTCGCCGACATGGAGGCGCTTCGGATGTCGGACTTCGCCGTGCGTCGCAGCGTCTATGTCCCGGCGGCCGGTATCCCCTGGTACGTGACGCTGTTCGGTCGGGACTCGCTGGTCGTCGCCATGGAGAGCATCAGCGGCTTTCCCGAGTTCGCCTTCGGCGCCCTCGACCGCCTCGCCCGGGTGCAGGCGACCGATGACAACGCCGAGCAGGACAAAGAACCGGGCAAGATCCCACACGAGCTGCGTTATGGCGAACTCGCGAGCCTCGGTCTGCTCCCCTTCACGCCCTACTACGGCACCGCCGATGCGACCTTGCTGTTCATGATCGTGTTCTCCTACGCCTATCAGTGGTCGGGCGATCGGGAGATCCTCGACCGCTACCGGCCGAACGCCGAGGCCGCGCTCAACTGGATGTTCGAATACGGCGACCGCGATCACGACGGCTTCCAGGAATACAAGACCCGGTCGTCGGTCGGCTTCTACAACCAGGGTTGGAAGGACTCGCACGATAGCGTCCAGCACGAAGATGGCACGATCGCGCAGCTACCGATCGCGCTCTGCGAGCTCCAGGGCTACGCCTTTGACGCCCTGCTCCGCATGTCCGAAGCCTTCGCGATATGGGGTGATGCGGATCGGTCGGCGCAACTGCGACAGCGAGCCATCGCTCTCTACGAAGCGTTCAACGAGCGATTCTGGTGGGAGGAGGAAGGCACCTACTATTTGGGCCTCGACGGACACAAGCGTCCAATCAAATCGGTGGCGTCGAACGCGGGGCACTGCCTGGCCAGCGGCATCGTTCCGCCCGATCGCGCCAATCGGGTCGTCGATCGCCTGATGCAGCCCGACATGTGGAGTGGTTGGGGCATCCGCACGCTCTCGACCAAGCACCCCTCCTACAATCCGTACTCCTATCACCTCGGATCCGTCTGGCCGCACGACAACGCCACGATCGCGGGCGGATTTCGGCGGGCCGGCCGGCACAGTGAGGCCCAGCAAATCGCCGAGGGTATCTTTGCCGCCGCCGAGCGCTTCGACCGTTACAGCCTGCCCGAGCTGTGGGCAGGAGTGGCGCGCGAACCGGGTGCCTACCCAGTCCCCTACCTCGGGACCAATGTGCCGCAGGCGTGGGCCGCCGCCGCCGTCTTCCGCCTGATCGCGATCCTCTGTGGGATCCACACGGCGGGTACCGCAAAGGTCATTTACGTCAATCCCGACCTACCCGACTGGCTGCCCGATCTGACCTTGAAGAATCTCCGGGCTGGCAAAGGGGCCGCCGAGCTGCGCCTGAAACGCGACGACGTCGAAATTGTCAGCAACACGACCGGGTTCGAAATCGTCCACGGCCGGATTCCGCGACCGCCGCTCCAGGAAACGCCGCTCGCGCGGACTTAGGGAGACCCGAGCGAACCGGTGACGTTGCAGAACATGTTCTTGACGGTGTTCCCCATGACAATCAGGATCACCAGCACCACGATGACCACGAGCACCATGATCAGGGAGTATTCGATCATCGCCTGACCCCGTTGGTCATTGCGACTCAACCAGCAGACGATCCGGTCGGCAATTGCAGTGACCATGCAGAACTCCTGCGCCCCACATTGCGCCCGCCACGTTGCGGAATGCCTTGTCCGTACGGGTCTTGCAGCTTCGTAGCGAAGGCGTCACGCCGAGTCGGACTGGCTTGACCAACCCGTAACGAGTGCTACGCGGGCCGTATCTGCGGCATCGAGATGAGGTCCGGCTCGACCCAGCGAACCCTCGCTTCATTGCTGCTCATTCGCTCACGCGACCAGTGCAAGAACGGCAGGTTCTTGTCAAGAAGATGGGACTCGGCAGCGAGTAAATCGTCAAACGTCAGATCCGGGTGCTGATCGATACCGACCGCCACCGCATGCAGCCAGAACCTGGTCATCGTGTCGTGGTAGCGATTCGCGTGCCCATGATGGTCGGCAAAGTGCCGAATCGCGACCGTGACGGATTCGGATGCTCGCGCTAGCCCAAGCCGGCGGATCTGGATCCAAGCCAGTCGAAGGTGGTCGCGATGGTGGAAGCTCTGATTCGCGATCCGGCCCGCCTCGAAGGCAGCGAGGAACTGATCGTCTTCGGGTGTCACTTTGGAGCTGTGTTCCATCAGGGAATTATCGCTGTGCTACGTTTCGCCCATCAGACCAAGCCCGCCCTGGATGGCTCTGTCGCTCCTCGTCGCCGCCAAGGTGGGGGTGACGATGGCGGTCGCCGATCGCTACGGCTGGCACCGCGACGAGCTCTACTACCTGGCTTCGAGCCGGCATCCCGCCCTCGGCTACGTCGACTACCCGCCGGTCACGCCGCTGCTGGCGCGGCTCGACCAGGCAGTCTTCCCGGGTTCGCTGCCGGCGCTGCGATTGCTTCCGGTGCTGGCCGGCGCCGCCGTCATCGTCGTCGCGGCCCTGATCGCGAGAGAGCTTGGTGGCAATCGGTTGGCGCAGACCCTCGCGGGGCTCGCGGTTCTCATCTCGCCGATGTTCGTCGGGGCCAACATCCTCTTTCAGACGGTCAGCTTCGACCAGCCCGTTTGGGCCATCGCCTGCCTGCTGTTCGTCCGGCTGCTCCGTGGCGCTGCGCCAAGGGAGTGGTTGCTGCTCGGGCTGGTGTTCGGCATCGGGCTGGAAACGAAGTACACCGTGATTGGGCTTGGGGTGGCCATCCTGATCGGACTTCTTTCGACAAACCAGCGGCAACAGCTCGCCACTCGATGGCCATGGCTCGGGTTCGGTCTCGCCATCGTTCTGTTCGTGCCGAACCTCGCCTGGCAAGTTGGCCATCACTGGGACAGCGTTGCCTACACGCTCAACCACCGCGGCGCCACCGATGGGCCGATCGCGTACTGGATCGAACAGCTGCTGCTCGCCGGTCCCCAACTGCTTCCGATCGTCGTCATGGGTGTCGTGTGGCTGTGGCGCAACCCGCCCTTTCGGGCGGCCGCCGTCACGATCATTGCAGTCGAACTCTTCTTCTTCCTCGTGGGTGGCAAGGCCTACTACCCGGCACCGATCTATCCGCTCGCCTATGCCGCCGGCTGCGTCTGGTTCGTCGACGCAGTGCGGCGACGATGGATCCGGAGGGTCGCGGTGGCGGTCGGCGTCGCGATCACGCTCCTTCTGCTCCCGATCGGACTGCCGATCCTGCCGGCACAGGCGATGGCGGATTCAGGGATCTGGAAAGCGCGAAAGGATTTCGCCGACATGTACGGCTGGCAGGACCTGGTTTCGCAAGTGACCACCGTCTACCAGCAGCTGCCATTGGCCGACCGCGGCTCGGTGATGATCCTGGCCAGCAATTACGGCGAGGCCGGCGCGCTCGACTTATATGGGCGCGGGCTCCCGACCGTGGTGTCGGCACACCTTACTTACTATTACTGGGCGCCGGCGCACATGGCCCCCACGACGGTGATCGTGGTCGGCTACCCGAGGGAGTACCTGGCCTCCTTCTTCGGCGATATCCAGCAAGCCGCAACCATCGCAAACTCCTATGGCCTGCGCAACGAGGAGTACGGCAAGTCGATCTGGATCTGTCGCAGTCCACTGGTACCGCTCGACCAGGCCTGGCCGCGCCTCAAAGCCCTCGACTAGTAATTTCCCTCCGCCGCTTGCGGGGGAGGGCAGGCCCACAATTTCCCTCCCCCGCTTGCGGGGGAGGGCAGGGTGGGGGCTTGAGGGCAACCGTTCGATAGAGTTCGACCATCGCACGCGAGCTCACGATCGGCTACCAGGGGGAACCGGGCGCCTACTCCGAAGAGGCGCTCCACGCGACCTTCCCTACCGCGATACCGCAGGCCTTCCGTACGCTGCGTCACGCCTTCCACCGGGTCGCCGATCAGTCGGTCGACTTCGCGCTCGTCCCCGTCGAGAACTCGCAGGGCGGCAGCGTGCTGGAGACCTACGATCTCCTGCTCGAGTATCGGGCGCTCGTGGTTGCCGAGGTCGCCTTGCAGGTCGACCACTGCTTGCTGGCCGTACCGGGCACCCGTCGCGACCAGCTCAAGCGCGTCCTGTCGCATCCACAGGCGCTGGCGCAATGCGAAGCGTTCATCGTGCGAGAACACCTCGAACCGGTTCCCGCGTACGACACGGCGGGCGCGGCGAAGCAGATCCAGCAGGAGGCTCGTCACGATCAGGCGGCGATTGCCGGACGGCGCGCGGCCGAGCTCTACGAACTGGAAATCCTGGCCGAGCGCATCCAGACCGTGCAGGAGAACATCACCCGCTTCTTCTTGATCACGCGGCGCGGACCGCGCCGGCCCAAGCCGCCGTCGATCAAGCGACCGCGCTACGGCAAGAAGACCTCGCTCGTTTGCGCCGTCGACAACGAACCGGGCGCGCTCTTCCGTTTGCTCAAGTGCTTCGAGGAGTTTGGCGTCAACCTCACCAAGCTGGAGTCGCGGCCGCGACGCGACCCACCCTGGGAATACCTCTTCTACCTGGACCTCGACGGCGGCCGGTCCGAAAAGGTGGTGGCGGCCTCATTGCGGGCGGCGCGCCGGGCCACCACCTTCCTGCAGGTGCTCGGCACGTACACGCGCGCGCTGCCTCCGTCCGCTCCGCCGAAACGCCGCAGCCGCAAGCGACGCTCGCCAGCCGAACCGTAATCAGCCGGTGTTTTGCAGACCGGCCGCGATGCCGTTGATCGTCCGCAGCACGGCCTGAAGGTGCGCCGCGCGCCGGGGATCGTCGACCGGCAGGCGACGTAGCTCCCGAAGCAATCGGACCTGGAAGTAGCTCATCGGGTCGATGTACGGATCGCGCAGACGCAGGCTGGCCGAGAGTTCGGGTTGCCGCTCGAGGACGGACGCCTGGCCGGTGATCTGCAGCACGGCGTCGAGGGCTCGCTGGAACTCCGCTTCGATGATCGAAAACAGACGATTGCGCTCTCGCTCATCGCTGACGAGCGCCGCGTACTGGCGGGCGATCCGCATGTCCGCCTTGGCCAGCACCATCTGGAGGTTGTCAACCAGCGAGCGGAAGAACAGCCAGTGCTGGTACATGTCGCGGAGGCATTCGAGACCGCCCGGTCGCTTCGCGAAGTCCGCAAAGGCCGAGCCCGCACCGTACCAGGCGGGCAGCAAATGCCGGTTCTGCATCCAGGCGAACACCCAGGGGATGGCGCGCAGGTCTTCGACCGCGAGCGTGCCTCCACGGCTGACCGGTCGTGAGCCGGTGTTGAGCTGGGCGATCTCCTCGATCGGGGTCGCCTGCTGGAAGTAGGCCTGGAAGCCGGGGTCTTCGTAGACCAGTGCGCGATACCGCTTGCGGCTCTCTTCGGCCATCGCATCCATCGCCGCGCGCCAGCTCGGGTGGGGCTCGCGAACATCGGCCACCAGCAGGACATGCTCGAGCATTGCGCCCAGAACGAGCTCCAGGTTGTGACGCGCGGTCTCCGGGCGAGCGTACTTCCGATGGATCACCTCGCCTTGCTCGGTGATCTTGATCATCGGATCCGGTGCGCCCGCGGGCTGGGCGAGGATCGCCTCGTGCGTGGGTCCGCCGCCACGACCGACGGTCCCACCGCGACCATGGAAGATCCGCAGCCGACGGCCATGCCGGGCAACGACGGTGGCGATGGCTTCGTGCGCTCGGTCGAGCGCCCAGGCGGCTGAGAGGTACCCGACTTGTTTGTTGCTATCCGAGTAGCCGAGCATCACCTCCTGGATCCCACCGCGGCCGTCGAGCTGGCGGGCATAGATGGGGTCACTGAGGAGAGTTTCGATAGTCGCGGAGCCGCGCTCGAGTGCTTCCGACGTCTCGAAGAGCGGCACGATGTCGACGTCGCTCCGCGGTGGGTCGGTGGTCAGGTCGTGAAGTCCGGCAAGGCCGGCGAGGAACAGCGCTTGCATGATGTCGTCAGGGCCTTCGGTCATGCTCAGGATGAACGTCTGCGCCGACCCGGGTGCCGCCTTTTGCGCCGCGGCCATCGCCGACAACGTGGCGAGCAGATTGCCGGTGGCGGGCGACCAGCGGTTGGCATCGAGGGAAATCGGCGGGGGACTCAGCGTCGCGGTATCACGCTGACCAGGACCTGCGCCGAGTCGGTTGACGACCTCGCGCGCGGCGGCGCGAATCACGGCGCGATGCTGCCGGACGTCGAGGCGGGCGCCGATGAATCCGAAGACCCGCACCTGGCGGCGCAACCGCAGCAAATCACCGTCGGCGACGGCCGCGCCGCCGTTCCGTCGGAGGCTGGCATCGAGCAGGTCGAGGTCCGCCGCCATCTCGTCGGCCGACGCGTACGCACCTTGTTCGCCGTCGAGCGTCGCTCCCAACCGGCGCCAGATAAAAGACAGCTTGCGACGATAGGGCTCGTCCTGCGTACCCGGGGAAAGCGTATCCGCGTACGCCTCGAGCTCACGCTCGTCGCGCCCGATCGACGCCCTCAGCGCGTCGCTGACCTGCGTCAGGCGGGTCGACTGACTCAGGTCCCGTGCCAGCTCACGAACCCGTTCTCGGTAACGGGTTAGCAGCGTCCGTCGCTGCAGCCGCAGCGTTTCCGTCAGCATCGCCGCGTTGGCATTCGGGTTGCCGTCCTGGTCGCTGCCAACCCAGGAGCCGAGACGGATTGGCGGATCCAACGGCACCCGGACCGCCGGATAGTGCGCCGCCAGCGCCTCTGCGAGCTGCTGGTGAACATCGGGTATCGCGTCAAAAAAAGTGCGCTCGAGGTAGAAGAGCGCATTCCCAACCTCGTCGAGGACCCGCGGCCGAACGGATCGCACTTCGTCCGTGTGCCACAGAATTTCGACCTGGGTCGCGACCCGTTCCCGGACTCGGTTGCGCTCACGGGTGGAGAGCGGCGCGCGGAGTCGCGCGAGCTCCTCGCCGATACGGTCCTGGTGGTCGAGGATGCTGCGCCGGACGGCCTCGGTGGGATGCGCGGTCAGCACGGGACGGACCTCGAGCTGCTCGAGCAGCTGCGCGATGCGATCGGCTGGGACGTGCTGTGCGGCACACGCGGCCAGTAACCGGTCGATCCCTACGCTGTCGTCGCCGCTATCCTGGACCGACCGCGCCTGGCGTTCCAGCTCAGCGAGGTTGACCAGCTGAAAATAGGTGGCAAAGGCGCGGACGAGGCGCGCCGCATCCTCTAACGGAATCCGATCGAGTTCCGCCACCAGCGCTGCCTCGTCGGCGGGATCGTGCTGCTGGCGTAGCGCCTTGGTGCGCTGCCGGATCGACTCTTCCAGCTCGTAGAGCGGCAGGCCCTCGTGCTCGCGCAACGTCTCACCCAGCAGCTGGCCGAGCAGCCGGATTTCGGCCCGAAGACCAGCCTCGACCAGGGTGGACTGCGTCGCGCTGGCGCTCATTTCGCTCCTGTCCTCCTCCGACTCCGTACCCACCGCCGGACTTCTCCCTCCCCCGCTCGCGGGGGAGGGTCGGGGTGGGGGCATGGTGGGGGCGTCGTCGCATCGTACCGGTTCGGCCGGTAGAATCGGGGCTCCGAAGGAGGGTGAGCATGGCGGATCCGAACGGCGCGTCGCCGCTGAAGCGGCAAAGCGCGCGATTGACAGAGGGCGACGACCGTGCGCCGGCGCGTTCCATGCTGCACGCCATCGGCTTCACCCGTGAAGACCTGGCGAAGCCACTCATCGGTGTCGGACACAGCTGGATCGAGACCATGCCCTGCAACTTCAACCATCGCCGCCTGGCGGAACAAGTGAAGGCCGGTATCCGCGCCGCCGGGGGCACGCCCATGGAGTTCAACACCATCGCCGTTTCCGACGGTGTCTCGATGGGCACCGAAGGCATGAAGGCATCGCTGGTGAGCCGTGAGGTGATCGCCGATTCGATCGAACTGGTCACCCGGGGTCATCTCTTCGACGGCCTCGTCCTGATCACCGGCTGCGACAAGACGATTCCCGCCGCCGTCATGGCCCTGGTGCGGATCAATATCCCCGGCCTTGCGTTGTATAGCGGCACGATCGCCGCCGGCCGCCATCGCGGCCGCGACATCACGTTGATGGAGGTTTTCGAAGCGGTCGGCGCGGTCTCCGCCGGCAAGATGAGCCGGAGCGAGCTACGTGAGATCGAAGACAGCGCCTGCCCGGGCGCGGGCGCCTGCGGCGGCCAGTTCACCGCCAACACGATGTCGATGGCGATCGAGTTCCTGGGGATCAGCCCGGCCGGGGCGAACGACGTCCCCGCGCTCGACCCGCACAAAGATGAGGTCGCCGAGCGAGCCGGCCGGCTCGTCATGGACCTGGTGGCGAAGGACATCCGGCCCCGTCAGATCGTGACGAAGGCCGCCCTCGAGAACGCGATCGCCTCCGTGGCCGCCAGCGGTGGTTCGACCAATGGCGTGCTCCACCTGCTCGCGATCGCCCGCGAGGCCGGCGTGCCCTTGACCATCGACGACTTCGACCGAATCGCCGCGCGCACGCCCGTGGTGGCGAGCCTCAAGCCGGGTGGCGAGTATGTGGCGAAGGACCTGCACGACGCTGGAGGCATCGCGCTCGTCGCGCAGCGATTGGCCGAGGGCCGGCTGATCAACGCCGACGCCCGCACGGTCGATGGCCGCACCCTGGGTCAGGTTGCCAAGGCCGCTGTCGAAACGCCCGACCAGAAGGTTGTGACACCGCTCGCGAAGCCGCTGAAAGCGACCGGCGGTCTGGCTATTCTCCGCGGGAACCTTGCCCCCGAGGGCTGCGTTGTGAAGCTCGCGGGTCACGAGCGCCTGATGCATCGCGGACCGGCGCGCGTCTTCGACAGCGAAGAGGCGGCCTTTGCCGCGGTTCGCGAGCGTCAGATCAACGCCGGCGACGTCGTCGTCATCCGCTACGAGGGTCCGGTCGGTGGTCCAGGGATGCGCGAGATGCTCGGCGTGACCGGCGCGCTCGTCGGCGAGGGCCTGGGTGATGCGGTCGCGCTGATCACCGACGGCCGCTTTTCGGGCGCGACGCACGGACTCATGGTCGGCCACATCGCGCCCGAGGCTGCTCGAGGCGGCCCGATCGCCGCATTGCGCGATGGCGACACCGTCGTCGTCGATGTCACCAAGCGCCAGCTCAATGTGGAATTATCCGAGACCGAGATCAGCACGCGGCTAAAAGATTGGAAGCCACCCAAACCGCGTTACGAGACAGGCGTCTTCGCGAAGTACGCAGCACTCGTCTCCTCGGCCAGCGAGGGTGCGATTACCCGACCCTCCTGAAATTTCCCTCCCCTGCTTGCGGGAGGGCACGTGGACATTACCCCTCCCCCGCTTGCGGGGGAGGGCAGGGTGGGGGCTGCCTAACGAGTAGGCGATGGGTTTGGAGTCGGGCTCGATGTCGCTGATGGGCTCGATGTCGTAGATGGGCTCGGACTTGGCGTCGGCCAGGGCGGGAATGCGACGCGCGGCGCGACGACGGGATCCCCGTTGAGATGCCGTTGCGTGAGCGGGTAGGCATTGGTGATGGCCCTACCGTCGGCCCCGTTGGGGTAACTCGTCTGCGCCTCTGACTGCTCCACCGTGATGGGCTGGCCGTCCTGGTCATAGAGGAGGATGTTCGTCAACGGTTTGCCGTCTTGCGAGTAGGGATAAATGTTCGTCGTCGGCCCGGCCGCGAACGCGGCGTTGAACGGAGCCTGTTGCGTCGCATTGCCGGTGACGTCCGAGTAGTTATACGTAAACGTGTGCATTTGCCCAAGTACCCCGATAGCGACGAGTGCAATCAGCACATTCGCCGAGACCGCCAGGACCCGAACACCCTGGCGAAGGTTCAGGCTGCGGCGCCCCAAGCGAACCGAGAGCCAGATCGCTATTCCCATTGCCAGGATTTCGGCAAGGCCGCGCTTGGTTATGGGATCCGGAATCGGACCCAGGCTGTATCCCACGCTGAAGGCGGCGGTCAGAATCAACGCCGCCAGGTAGCCGCGAAGCACCCACCATGCAGGTCGCAGGTCCGGAAGGAACGCCGCAATCTGACGGACCCAGTCGGCGGCGATGATTCGGGCGGCCGCTGCTCGCACGCTGTCGACGAGATGCTCACCGTTCGTTTGCGCCGCCGGCGCGGACGGCTGCGCCGCCCCGTAAGCAGCTCGCAATTCCGCCGCGTAGCCCTCTGCAGGACCGAGCCGGTCGGCGAGCGAGCCCTCGCCTTCCGCAACCACCTCGGCAAGGTGCTGCTCGAGGTCTTCGAGCAGCGCGTCGCGCTCCGTAGCAGGCAGATCGGCGAGCTGTGCGCGGACTGTTGCGGCGTAGGTGGTGACGTCGTCCGCGTGTTGGTTACTTGCCATGACCGTTGATCCTCCCGTTCAGCAGATGGTTGAGCGCGTTGCTCAAGGAAGCCCACGTTTGTGCGGATTGGTCGAGTGCCTTCCGACCCCGGTTGTTGAGGCCGTAGTACTTGCGATCCGGACCTTCCTCGGAAGGCACAACGTACGAGTTCAGCGCCCCGGCCTGATAGAGACGCCGCAGCGTTCCGTAGACGGACGCATCGCCAACATGGTCGAGCCCGTTTTCGCGCAGCCGACGCACGACGTCATAGCCGTAACTGTCCGCGTCCGCCAGCACGGCCAGCACCGCGAGATCGAGCACGCCCTTCAGCAGCTGGGTTGTATCGACTTCCGCCTGGCTCATTTGGCGGCTATGGTACTACGGATTGCGGAGTAGCGCAACTACCACTCGGGAGCACCCTGACCGGCTGCCGGAACGAAACGTCTAGGCGACTATCGAGCAGCCGTCGAGGAATCCCCAGAGCGCATTGCTGGCGCGCCCCGCCGCGGCGACAACCGGCTCGGGATCCTGGATCAGTCGCTCCAGCAGCTCGCGCTCCCAGGCGCTGTGCAGCTCATCGGCCTGCGCGTGCACCGACCAGAAATCCGTGCCGTCGCCCGCCTTGAGCCCGTAGCGGCTCATCAGCGACGCGGTCTTGCTGGCGGCGACCTCGGCGGCCTGCGACTCGTAGGCATACAGCGTGACCAGGCCCTCGGCCGGCGACCCATCTGCGGTCGCGATCGCAAACGTATCGAGCAGCACCCGAGTCGAATCCTTCACCGGGGCGCTCTCGAGCTGGTCGCGGCTGAGTCCGAGTGCGTTGCCGAAGCGGGCGAACATCTCGAGGTGGGACTCGGCCCCGCCTTCCTCGTCCACAAGGTTCTGGAGCAGCACCTTGCGGTCCGCGGCGGTGTCGAGCTTTGCCATGACTTTCGTCAGGTATCCAGGAAAGGCCGCTTCGAATTTGTAGTACTGACCGGCATACGACTGAAGATCATCGATCGTCAGGTCGCCGGCGAGCCAGCGCTGATAGAACGGATGCGCGAGCATACGCCGGCCTGAGATCACCGCGTCGATCTGGGGAATGACGTCCTGTCCTACCACACCCTGCTCCTTGGTGAACGCGTCGACTCGATGCAGACGGACGGAGCCTACCAGACCCGAGGAAAGAATTCTCCCTCCCCCACTTGCTTTATGCATCCCTCCCCCGCTTGCGGGGGAGGGCAGGGTGGGGGCTGCGGGGCCCGTACTCTACTCGGATGGGTTTCATCGAGCTGGTCGAGGTCGGCTACGCGTTCCCTGGTGGCCGCACGCTCTTCGACAAGGTCTCGTTCAAAGTGCCCGATGGCGAGCGCGTGGCCCTGGTCGGGGCGAACGGCGTCGGCAAGACCACGCTGCTGCGGCTGATCGCGGATCCGGACGAAGGACATCATGGACTGATCCGCGTCATCGGACGTCTGGCGCGGATGCCGCAGCTCATCCACGATCCCCACTCCCCCGCCACGCTGCGCGAGTTGCTCATTACGCAGGCCCCGGTCGCGCTGGCCCGTGCCGGTGCCACGCTGCTGGAGGCCGAGCGCACCATACAGGCCGGTCCGACCGAGGCAGCGGGCATCGCCTACGCCGACGCCGTCCATCAGTGGGGCGAGCTCGGCGGTTACGACCTCGAAGTGGAGTGGAGCGCCGCCTGCATGGCGGCCACGGGCGAGCCGTTCGACGCGATCGGGGCGCGCGTGGCGAATACCTTCTCCGGCGGCGAGTTGAAACGCGTCCTGCTCGAGGCGCTGTTTCGTTCGGATGCCGAGGTTCTGCTCCTCGACGAGCCCGACAACTTTCTCGACGTCGTCGGCAAGGAATGGCTCGAGACCACGATGTCGGCCAGCCGCAAGACCTTCCTCTACGTCAGTCACGACCGTGAATTTCTGGACAACACCTCAACCCAGATCGTGACCATCGAGGCGCACGGCAGCTGGACCCATCCGGCATCGTTCTCGAGCTACGAAGAGGCTCGGCGGGCACGGATCGCCGGCCTCGAGGAGGATCACCGGCGTTACCAGGAGCAGCGCTCGGCATTGATCGCGACGCTCAAGGAGTACCGGCGCCGTGCGCAGCAATCAACCGTCTGGGGCCCGAAAGTCCGGGCGGCCGAAAGCCGGCTTCGCCTCTTCGACGAGAAGACCGAGCTGATCGAGCGGCCGCGCGAACAGAAAGTCACGATCCGGTTAGGCGGGGGTCGTACCGGGACGATCGCGCTCCGCATTAAACAACTCGCGTTCCCGGGCTTGGTCAAGCCATTCAGCGCCGAGGTCCTGTTCGGTCAACGCGTCGGGGTGATCGGCAAGAACGGCACCGGGAAGAGCCACTTCGTCCGGCTGCTGGCGGGTCACGCCGTCGATCACACCGGAGACTGGATGCTCGGCGCCCGCGTCAACGTTGGATATTTTTCGCAGCTGCACGACTCACCACACCTCGCGCGCGCCGCGCCGCTCGCCGTGCTCACCCGCGAGGGGCTCGACCGCACCGCGGCCATGGGCACGCTGCGCCGCTACGAGCTCGACGGCGCCGCCGACGTCCCCTTCGAGAAACTCTCCGGCGGTCAGCAGGCGCGCCTGCAGATCCTCGTGCTCGAGGTCCGCGGATCGACCATGCTCGTGCTCGATGAGCCGACCGATAACCTCGACGTCGCGTCGGCGGACGCGCTCGAGTACGCACTCTGGCAGTACGAGGGCACCATCCTCGCGGTCACCCACGACCGCTGGCTATTGAAGTCCTTTCAGCGCTTCCTGGTTTTCGGCTCGGACGGCCTGGTGAAGGAGTCTGACGACCCGGTCTGGACCTGATACGCGTCAGCTATCGCTGCGGGGCGGCATCGGCTCGGGATCTTTTCCGGCGCTGAGGCTGTCGGATAGCGACATCGTCCGGCGATAGGCGGCCCAGACGGCATCGGCGAGGACGGTTCGCAGCCGGCCGCGCTCGAGTTCGTGCAGTGCGGCTGCCGATGTCCCGCCAGGCGACGTCACCATGTCACGAAGCTGCGCAGGATGCTTCTGGGTTCGTTCGGCAAAGGCCACCGACCCCTTGATGGTTTCGAGCACGAGGTCGTGCGCGAGATGGCGCGGAAATCCGAGGTGCACCGCGCTGTCGATCAACGCCTCCATCACGAGGAAGACATACGTCGGACCCGTGCCGCTCACCGCGGTCGCCATCGCGACGAACCGCTCGTCCGCCACCTGCAGCTCGTGGCCGAGCGCGCCGAGCAGTGCCTTGGCCTGCTCGCGGTGCGCAGGCGTCGTCTCCGGCGTCGCATACCAGATATTGACGCCCTCCCCAATCTGAGCGGGCGTGTTCGGCATGACCCGCACCAAGGCCGCGTGGTCGAGACCCTTGCGGAGCGTCTGCGTGGTCGCGCCGGCGATGATCGAGATCACCAGCTTCTCCGGCGCCAGGCTTTCGCGAATTTCGCCGAGGACCCCGGGCATCACCTGAGGCTTGATCCCCAGGACTACCGTGTCGCCGCGCCCAGCGGCCTCGGCGTTGTCGGCCGTGACGTGGATCCCGTACTTCTCGGCAAGGGCGTGCCGGCGGTCGGCCCGCGGATGACTGGCGATGAGGGAGCCGGCAGGCACGAGTTGGCGCTCCAGGACGCCGGCGATGATCGCCTCGGCCATGACGCCGGCGCCGACGACGCTCAGCGTCGATCCCTGGAGTGGACTCATCGTCGGATTGTACGAAGCCGCGTCAACGCGTCAGATCGAGTTGGCGGCCCTCAGCGTTCTGCCTTGACGGCGGCTGACGGCTGCGGCCGGTTCGCAGGCGGTGCTCCGGGCGGAGGCTGGAGCCCGTCGGCGGTCAGCATGTACGCGCCGGCGGGCACCCCACCGGTGGCAAGGCTGACGAAGGCCGTCCCGGCGATTTCGGGCGTGACCGGCTTTCCCGATTGCTCGAGATATTGGGCTTCTGGAATGCCCATGCGGGCGGCATACGCCCTGGTCGCGGCTGCGCCGAGGTCGGTGAGCGGAGTCAGACGAGGCATGACGGCGCTGAACGTGATCTGCAGCTTGCCGCGCTGCGCCTCCTGCGCCGCATAGTCTGTCATGAAGCGCTGCATGGCCTTTGCCCCGGCGTATCCGCCGCTCAGCGGCGACCCCATGATCGCCGCGCCACTGCTCATCACGATGACCTGGCTACCCGGGCGGAGGGGAAGTCGGAGCACCTCCTGCAACCACTGGAACGTCATCCGAACGTCGGCATTCCAATTCGTCGAGAAGGACTCCCAGGTCTGCTCATGAAGGGGACGCAAGACCGGTGCTGCGCCGGCCACCAGGGCGACGAGATTCGGTTGGTATTGCCGCAGCAGTTTGCCGGGCACCGCCGGGTCACCGGCATCCGCCGCTTCGACGTGGAGATCCTTGTTGCGCGCGGCGAGCGCATCGAGCGGGCTGGTGTCGCGGGCCACCGCCACCACCGATGCGCCTTCCAAAAGGAACGCTTCGGCCACTCCTCTTCCGAGGCCGCGGCTGGCTCCGATGACGATCGCTCGCCTGTCTGCGAGTTGATTCATCTCACCGCACCCTACGCCGAAGACCCGCTGAAATCCACTCTGTATTTGACCTCGCTCATTTCCCTTTTACCCTCCCCCCCTTGGCGGGAAGCGTTAGCACGATCCCCTCCCCCGCTTGCGGGGGAGGGAAGGGTGGGGGCTTCCGTTACGCTGTCGTGCGAGTGCGCCCGCTTGGCAACATCGATCGCTCCTCCTGGCCGGTGCTGGCGGGCGCCGCGATCCTGACGGTCGTTGGCGTCGGCACGACATTCGTAGTGCGGAATACTTGGCCGGCCGCCGATACCGTGACACCGACTGGTGTGGTTGCCACCTACGTTCGGGCGATCCAGAGCGGCGATGCCGCGCGGGCCTGGCTGTACCTGAGCCATGACGCCACCCAGACTCCTCCCGGCGGGCCGCCCGGGCCGGTCCTATCGCAGGCTGACTTTCGCAACCAGGTCCAGTCCTCGCGTCAGCCAACCAGCCCGCGCGTGCGACTCCTGAGTGTCAGCCAATCGGGCCAGACGGCGATCGTCACGTTGGAGGTCAGCCACGCGTCGGGCGATCCACTGACCGGCGCGACCACCCAGCAGGTTGCGCTCTCCCTTGTGCGCGTTGGAAGCGGCTGGCAGATCGCGTCGGATCCTTTCCCATGGCAGTTCCAATGAGATGATCCAGCGTCGTCTCTACATCTATATTGTCGCCGCCGCCAGCATCGCGATGGTGCTGATCGGCCTGATCAACCTGGGCTCGATCGCGATCAATCAACTCCTTGACGCGACGCCCCCCTATACCAATGTCCGGGACGCCTATGCCGGCTTCGGCGCGGTGATTCTCGTGGGGCTCCCGGTATGGGGCATCCATTGGTGGCTCGCCCAGCGGTTCGCGGGACGAAATGCCGACGAGCGAGCGTCGGCGATCCGTCGCCTCTATCTGTATGTCGTGCTGGCCGCCACCGGCATCGCGCTGGCCGTCTATCTCCGTCGCCTGATCGAGGATGCGGCTGGCGTCATGCTGGGCAGTTCGAGCGACGGCGCCTCGATCACCCGCGCACTCTGGGCGGTGCTGGTGCTCGCCGCCTTCTGGATGTATCACTTTCGAACCGCGGGCATCGACCGAGACCGCGTCGGCGAGTCCGGCGTGTCCGCCACCCTACGCCGCTGGTACGCCTACGGCCTGATCTTTCTCGGCCTCGCCTTCCTGCTGTTCGGGGCGCGGAACCTGCTGCAGCAAATCTGGGTCTTGCTGGTCGACAGCGGCCAGGTGATCGCTCCCGGAGGGCTGGTCCCGACTGCGCTGGCCACGATGCTCACCGGGTTGGTGATCTGGGGATTCCATTCGCAATGGACCTCCCGGGCCCCAATCGCGGAGGATGACGAACGCTCGACGCTCCGCGCGGTGCAGCGCTTCCTCGCGCTCACCGGTTGCGTGGCGCTCGCCCTCTTTGGCGCCAGCCAGCTCCTCTATTACATCCTGGCGCGCTTGCTGGGGATCGAGCATCCCGGCGGAGTTGACACCAATATCCTCGTTGCGCTGGCCAGCCCGGTTGCCACCGTGAGCATCTTTGGTCTGGCCTGGCTTTGGATTGAGCGGCAGCTCGCGAGCGACGCCGGCCCGACCGAGGCAACGCGTCAGGCTGGGGTGCGCCATTTGTACACCCACCTGGTCGCGTTCCTCGCGCTCGCGACGCTCGCCATTGGCGCGGCCGGCATCCTCTGGACGCTTTCCGACCAGATCGTCAACTCTCTACTCCATCACTCAACAACCGAATGGCGCGACAAGATCAGCCTTTTCGTCACCCTCGTCCTGGTCGGCGCTCCCATGTGGCTCACCCACTGGCGCCAGTCCCCCGCGCTCGACGACCGCCACACCCTCAGTCGTCGCCTGTATCTCTACGCGACCCTGCTGGGCAGCGTCCTCGCGGCGCTGATCAGCGGCGCCATCTTTGTCTATCGCTTGCTGGCGTTGGTGCTCGGAACCAGCGATGCGGCCAGTGGCGCACCGCTCGTCGACATGGGCCGAGCGATGTCCGTCATCCTCGTGGCGGCCGCCATCGGCCTCTATCACTGGCGTGTGTTGCGGTCTGATTCAGCCGCCCGCCCAGCCGTTGCCCCGGTGCCAGGCACCCCCTCCCCTGTTCACGGAGGAGGGCAGCCTGGGGGCATGGTCGTGACCATCAGCGGCGCCACCGAAGAACAGATCCGGCAGGCGCTATCGAAGCTTCCGGAGGGCGCGAACTACACGATTCAACGGTAAGGAAAGTCGTTGACAAACGAACACATGTTCGTTAAACTGACACAGGATTGTGTTAGTCGAAGAAGCGGCCTCGCTGGTGAATCCCGACGTCGAAGCCCTCCGAAGCGCGATCGATCGCTTTCGCCAGCGGCCCCGGCGGCATCGCGAGCCGGATGAGCTCGGTGCCGACCTGACGGGCATCCGGCATTGCCAGGATTTGCTCGAGCTAGAGTTCGCCGAAACCGCCGCCCAGTTCAGCAAGACCCAGGAGTACGAAGAGCAGGGGTCGGTCAGCCCGATCGACTGGATCCGCCACCACTGCCGGATGGCGAGCTCGGCCGTCTGGGGTAGCGTCGCGGTGGGTGATCACCTGGCCGACCTGCCGCGCAGTGTCGAGGCGGTCGAGAGCGGTGAGATCGGCTACGCGCACCTCGCACTGATGGCCCGGACGGCGGACGCGCTCCAGGGATCATCGACGGCCTCGCCCTTCGAAGAGACGGAGTTGCTCGAGAAAGCCCGTGAGTTCAGCGTCGGCCGTCTCTGGCACTTCTGCCATCACCTGCGACACGCCCTCGACCCCGAGGGTTTTACGGCCGAGCAGAAGCGGGCCACCGAGGAACGCAGCCTGAAGATGAGCACCTGCGAGGACGGCACGCTGTTGATCGAGGGCTGGCTGGATTCGGTCGGCGGAGCCGTGGTTCGATCTGCGCTCGAGCCGCTGGCTCAACCTCATGGCGACCACGATGAGCGGGGCAGGGAACACCGCAATGCGGATGCGTTCGTGGAGGTTTGTAGCCACGCGCAGGACACCGGGGTGCTGCCCCAGCGTCCCCATCTTCAAGTGACCGCGTCGCTGGAGACGCTGCAGGGGCTGGCCGGATCCCCCGCAGGTGACATGGAGTACTCGCTTCCGGTTTCGGCCGAGACGGTGCAGCGGCTCGCGTGCGACGGCACCATCACGCGCGTGGTGCTCGCGCCCGAGTCAGTCGTGATCGACGTTGGACGCGCTCGGCGCGTGGTCGCAGGCGCGACGCGTCGGGCGCTCACCGCCCGCGACGGTCACTGCCGCTGGCCGCGCTGCGATCGGCCGGCTTCATGGAGCGACGCGCACCACGTGATCCACTGGAGCAAGGGCGGCGAAACCGACCTCGCCAACATGGTCCTCTTGTGTCATCGGCACCACTGGATGGCACACGAGGGCGGCTGGCAGTTGGTCCAGACGGCCGAGGGCGAGGTCCTGACCGTGCCGCCTCGTCCGCCCGGCCTGGCACGCGCCGCGAACGTCGACGATCCCGTCGAGGCGGCTCGCCGCTTCACGCAACAGCTCAGCCCCGCCCGAGCACCCTAACTGACAAATTCCCCTCCCCCGCTCGCGGGGGAGGGTAGGGTGGGGGCTGTCCCTAGGCTCTCGAGGCGACGGTGCCTTCGTGGGCGTTCTCGATCCGCGCCACGTCAGCCTTCGGCGCGACTCGCCAGAACCGATGAAGCGCCGCATGCCAGTCATCGAGGATGGCTCGGGCCACCGGCGACCCGGTGTAGGTCGCCTGCTGCTCGATCAAGCTTCGCAACCGTAGGATCTTCTCGGCCAGCAGCTGGTGCTCACCGCTGAGCCGGTGGGCATCGACCAGCTCGGCGTTCACCATTGCCGGCAGTCCGATCCCGGTGTCGTAGACAAAGACTTCGCCCCCCGTCATGCCCGCGCCAAGGTTGTGTCCCACGGGGCCAAGCACAACCAGGGTGCCCCCGGTCATGTATTCGGCGCAATGCTCCCCCACGCCCTCGACCACCGCCGAGGCGCCACTGTTGCGCACCGCGAATCGCTCGCCCGCCCTTCCAGCGCAGAACAGTTCGCCGCCAGTCACCCCGTAAAGGACGGTGTTGCCGAGCAAGTACGGATCGCCCGCATCGTCGGCAGGCGGCCGTACGATGATCCGCCCGCCGCCCATTCCCTTGCCAACGTAGTCGTTCGCCTCCCCGACCAGGACGAGCTCGATCTGGTCGGTAAGAAAGGCCCCGAAGCTCTGACCGGCGGCGCCCGTAAACGTCAATGATGCCGACCCTGCGGGCGGGCTGGCCCCGCATTGCCTGGCCACCGCGCCACCCAACCGAGCCCCGACCGAGCGGTCCGAATTCTGGATCGGGTAGCTGGCGCGCACGTCGGCGCCGGTTAGCACCGCCGTAAGTGCATCGAGACAAACTCGGTCGCCGAGCGCCGACGATGGCTTCTGCAACGGAATCGAGGCGACGAATCGCCGCGGCTCCGAGCCTTCGTCGCTCAGCAGTGGTGAAAGGTCGATGCGGTCGGCGCGGGGATCCCCGGTGACCTGCTGCGAGAGAAGGTCTGTTCGACCGATGGCATGCTCGAGACGTCGCAGGCCGAGCCGCGACAGGATGTGACGGATCTCCTCGGCGACGTGCGTCAGATACGCCTCGAGCATCTGCGGTGTCCCGGCAAACTTGGCCCGCAATTCCGGACGCTGGGTGGCGATTCCCACCGGGCAGGTGTCGAGGTGGCAGGTGCGCACCATGATGCAACCCTCGGCCAGCAGCGCCGCGGTACCAAAGCTGTACTCGTCCGCGCCGAGCAGCGCGGCGACGACGACGTCACGACCGGATTTGATCCCGCCATCAACGCGCAGCCGCACCCGACCGCGCAGGTCGTTGAGCCGCAGCGTCTGCTGGGTCTCCGCGAGTCCGATTTCCCACGGCATCCCGGCGTTCTTGATCGACGACAGCGGGCTGGCGCCGGTGCCGCCATCCATGCCGGCGATGTGCACCACGTCGGCCAGGCCCTTCACCACGCCGGCGGCGATCGTCCCGACGCCCGATTCAGACACCAGCTTGACCGAGACCGCGGCGAGAGGATTGACCTGCTTGAGGTCGTAGATCAACTGTGCGAGATCTTCGATCGAATAAATGTCGTGGTGGGGCGGCGGCGAGATCAGGGCAATGCCTTGCTGGGTGTGGCGAAGCCTGGCGATTTCCTCGGTCGCTTTGTGACCGGGCAGCTGTCCGCCCTCGCCGGGCTTCGATCCCTGCGCCATCTTGATCTGCAACTCGTCGGCGAACACGCAGTATTCGGGGGTAACGCCGAACCGCCCCGACGCCACTTGCTTGATGCGCGAGTTGCGGTCGATCGGCAGTCCCCTGGTGCGATAGCGGGCCGGGTCCTCGCCGCCTTCGCCCGTGTTGCTCTTGCCGCCCAGCCGGTTCATGGCGATCGCGATCGTCTCGTGCGCTTCCGCGGCGATGGAGCCATGCGACATGGCGCCCGTTGAGAATCGGCGCAGGATCGCCGCGGCGGGCTCGACTTCCTCGAGCGGTACCGGCGGGCCGGCCGGCCGCACCGCCAGCAGGTCCCGCGGATAGGTCGGGGGACGGTCGTTGACCAGCCGCGTAAAACGCTCGTACGATGCAGAGCCGTTTCCGTCCGGCCCGGTGGCGACCGCCCGTTGCAGCGCGTGCGCCGCGGCCATCTCTTTCACGGCCAATTCCCCTCCCCCTCTGGGGGAGGGTAGGGTGGGGGCCATCATTTGCCCTCCCCCTCTGGGGGAGGGCAGGGTGGGGGCCATCATTTCCCCTCCCTCTCTGGGGGAGGGCAGGGTGGGGGCCATCATTTCCCCTCGCCCACTGGGGGAGGGCAGGGTGGGGGCCATCATTTCCCCTCCCCCTCTGGGGGAGGGCAGGGTGGGGGCCGCCGACGCATCGTGCAGGGCATCGACGACATCAGGGTTCGTCGCGTGATATTCGGTCCCCTGCTTGTGATGCTTGAAGAACCCGGGGCTCCTCAGGGCGGGCGCGGTCGCGACAAAGCCTTCGGCATGCAGTGCCAGCACCTGCTCCCCGAGGTCGGTGAAGGTCGCCCCACCGACGGGCGAGGGCGTTCCGGCAAAGGCGAAGTCGACAACGCTGGCATCGAGCCCGATGATTTCGAAGGTCTGCGCGCCCCGGTATCCGTCGAGTGCAGAGATACCCATCTTGGCCAGCACCTTGAGGGTGCCGTCCTCGAGTGCCGTCACGTAGTTTTCCTGCGCACCGCGCCCATCGGCCGCCTCGCCCTTGAGATGGCCGGCCGACGCCAGTGCCCGGATCGACGCCAACCCAAGTCGTGGACAAATCGCCTGCGCCCCATAGCCGAGTAAGCAGACGACGTGGTGCACCTCGCGCGCTTCGTCCGTTTCGACGATCAGGCTGGTGAGCCCGCGCAGGCCCTGGCGCATCAAGTGATGGTGGACGGTCCCGACCGCGAGCAGTGCGGGGATCGGCGCGCGCTGGGGGCCGGCCTCGCGATCGGACACGACCAGGATCGGGGCACCAGACCGGGCGGCACGCTCGGCGTCCTGCGCCAGCCGCTCGCACGCGATGCGCAGCCCAGCCGGTCCGTCGGTGCGCGGGAAGGTCGCGTCAAGATCGCTGGACGCGAAGGGCGAGCCGATGCCGCGCACCGCCTCGAGTCCCGATGGATAGAGGACGAATGACCCCAGCTCGAGCAGGCGTGCTCCGGCCGGTCCGGTAGAAAGAAGCGGTGCCGGCCGCCCGAGATAGCTTCGCAACGACATCACGAGCCGCTCGCGGAGGTGGTCGATCGGCGGGTTGGTCACCTGCGCGAAGCGCTGCTTGAAGTAGGTGTAAAGAAGACGCGACGGTTGGGCTAGCACCGACAGTGCGGTGTCGTCGCCCATCGAGAAGATCGGCTCATGGCCCTGCGTCGCCATCGGTCGGAGGACGTAGGTGAACTCTTCCTTCGTGTAGCCGAAGGCGGCCTGGCGCGCGACGATGTTGGGCATGCTCTCCACCATCGGCTCCCCGGGGTCGAGCGAGGCGAGGTTGTCGTCGAGCCATTGGCCGTACGGCTCTTGCGCGGCGAGCCCGCGCTTGATGCTCTCGTTCTCCTCCAGGCCACCCCGCTCGGGGTCGACGCAGATCATCTCGCCGGGCCCGAGCTTTCCACGCCGGACGGTGCCGTGCCCGCTGACGTCGATCGCACCGGCTTCCGAAGCGCATGCGACCAGGCCGTCCTCGCACACCGCATAGCGCAGCGGCCGCAGTCCGTTGCGGTCGAGCGCTGCGCCGACCCGCATCCCGTCGGTGAAGACGAGCCCGGCTGGCCCATCCCATGGCTCCATCAGGCTGGCGTGGTAGCGATAGAAATCGCGGACCGCCGGGTCGACCTCGAAGCCCTCCCAGGCTTCCGGCACCAACATCGCCAGCGACTGCCGGATGTCGCGGCCCCCCCGAACCAGCAACTCCAGTGCGTTGTCGAGCATCGCCGAGTCGGAGCCGGTTTCGTCGATGACGGGCGCCAGCAGATCCTCGTCGGCCCATTCCCGTGCGCCGAGACGCCCCTCTCGGGCACGCATCCGGTTGACGTTCCCCTGGATGGTGTTGATCTCCCCGTTGTGACAGAGCATGCGGAACGGCTGAGCCCGCTCCCACGACGGGGCGGTGTTCGTGCTGTAGCGCTGGTGAAAGATGGCGAAGGGCGCGACGAATCGCAGGTCGCGGAGGTCGGGGTAGAAGGCTGCCAGCTGATCGGCGGCGCACATCGCCTTGTAGGTCAACGTGCGAAACGACATCGACGCCACGTATGCGCGCAGTCCCGCTGAGCTGAGCGCGCGCTCGACGCGCTTGCGCGCCCGATAACATCGGGCCTCCGCCTCGGCGTTCGACACCGAACCCTCGGCGGCGATGATCGCTTGCTCGATCACGGGCGCCGTGGCCCGGGCCAGGTCGCCGAGCGCATCGGGCTCGACCGGGACCGGGCGCCAGTCGATCAGGTCGAGCCGCTCCGCCCGGCACGCCTCGTCGAAGAGCCGGCGGGTCAGCCGCCGCAGCCGATCCCCGTCCGCCGCCGGCGCGTTCGACAGGAAGACGACTGCGACCCCGAGCTCGAGCGCAGGGTCGACGTTGATGGCGGCGCGCCGCATCCAGTCACGCACGAACGCTTGCGGGATGGACAGGAGGAGACCGGCGCCATCGCCCGAACGATGGTCCGCGGCCACCGCTCCACGATGTCGGACACGATGCAGCGCTGCGAGGGCGGCGTCGACAATACTTCGACTGGCTCGCCCTCCAGCGTCAGCGACGAAACCGATCCCGCAGGCGTCGTGCTCGTAGCGAGCGTCATACAGGCCTGCGTGTCGCAAGATGTCTGGCGACTGACGCTATCGGTTCGCGGCGCGACAAGCCTCAGACGATTGCACGAAAACGGCGGTGCGGGGTCGTACCCTCCACACAAGCCTTTTGTCCTATGAGCGGAGCGGCTCTGCTTCCACGGTCTGCGCCAGCTTCCGCATCGTCGCCCCGCCCGTCTCTTAATGTAAGGCCTTGCAAACGTTTGCGCCAGACCAGATTGGTTAACAAGGGGTTAACGTGGTGGTCAGGCGGTCAAATCGCCTGACCGAATGCAGCGAAGGGCCGGCGGGGAGAGGGGGCGCGAAGGGCGGGGGGCGCGAACGATCGTGACCCTCGCGGACGTCGCACGGGCCGCGGGCGTGCACTATTCGACCGTCTCCCGAGCGCTCGATCCCGTCTCGCCCGCCCACGTCAATCCCGAGACCCGACAACGCGTGCAGGCGCTCGCGAAACGGATGGGCTACCAGAAAGACATGGTGGCCAGCGGGCTGAAACGAGGCCGAACCCACACGGTCGCCGTGATCGCCGGCGACCTCGGGAACCCGAACCTCGCTCCGGTCCTGCGGGGCATCGCGGGCGGCCTCGAGCAGGCGGGGCTGATGACATTGATCTCGGAGACCCAATTCGACTCGGAACGCCTCGAGCGCATCCTGAATCACCTCATGAGCCGCCGCGTCGACGCCATCATCATGACCGCCGCCCGGCCGGAGGACGCGCCAACGCTCCGATGGATCCGCCGTCAGGGCATTCCGCTCGTTCTGGCGATTCAGACAGTTCCTGGTATCCGATTGCCGGCTTGCACCAATGACGACCATCTCGGCGGCGTGCTGGCCGCGCGCCATCTCCTTTCGCTCGGGCATCGGCGGCTCGCCCAGCTTCGCGGACCCATGGAGTTCAGTTCCGTCTTTCTTCGCGCCCAGGGGTTCAGCGAGACGGTCGCAGCCGCAGGCGCCGAGGAAGTCCTGGTGAAGTCCACGTCCCTGTGGGGATCACCCGAATTGGGCGGGGCCCTGATGCGCGAGCTTCTCGACCAAAAGGGAGTTCGGCCGACCGGGATCTTCGCGCACCACGACCTGACAGCGGTCGGCGCACTGACGGCGGCCGAGGAGCGCGGCCTCACGTGTCCCCGGGACCTGTCGATCGTCGGCTACCACAACTTGCCGCACAACGATCGCATCGCGCCGCCGCTGACCTCGATCAGTCAACCCCGCGAGGAGCTTGGCCGGGCCGCCGCCGAGATCCTCATCACAGTGCTCACCAAGCCTGGCCAGACGCCGGCGCCTCGCCTGGTACGGCCGTCCCTGGTTGTGCGGAAGTCAACCGGGCCTCCTCCGACGGCGAGTTAGCAGCTGTCCGCCGCTGCAAACGATTGCGTTGGACCCGGCCGATTGACGAGAGGTTAACGTGGGGTCGGGCGTCAAGAAACGCCAGGGCGAATGCAGCGAAGGGGCGGCGGGGCGAGCGGGCGCGACGCGGCGGGGGAGCGGACGATCGTGACCCTCGAGGATGTCGCGCGCGCCGCTGGGGTGCACTACTCGACGGTCTCGCGAGCCCTCGACCCTGAGACGGCCCGCCAGGTCAACGTTGTCACCCGCAAGCGGGTCGCGGCCGTGGCCAAACGAATGGGCTACCACAAAGACATGGTGGCCAGCGGCCTGAAGCGCGGGCGGACGCACACGGTGGCCGTGGTGGTCGGCGACCTTGCGAACCCGAACGTTGCTCCGCTCCTCCGCGGAATCTCGAGCCGGCTCGAGGCCGCGGGACTGATGCCGCTGATCGTCGAGACGCAGAATGACTCCGCACGCCTGGAGCGCATCCTTTCGCTCCTGCTCAGCCGCCGGGTCGACGCCTTCATCCTGACCGCGGCGCACCTCGGTGACGGTCCGAAGCTGCGGCGGATCCGACGCCACGGGATCCCCGTGGTGCTTGCCGTCCAGACGGTCCCGGGTATCCGCATGCCAGCCTTCACCAACGACGACATCTTGGGCGGGACGCTGGCGGCGCAACACCTTCTCGCGCTCGGGCATCGGCGGGTCGCGCAACTTCGCGGGCCGGCGGACATTTACTCCTGCTTACAGCGCGCCCAGGGGTTCAGCAAAACCGTCGCCGCTGCTGGCGCGACCGAAGTGGTGCTCCGTGCCACCGCTCCCATGGGGACCGCCGAAGAGGGCAATCGCCTGATGCGGCAGCTCCTCGACAGCAAGCGACCGATGCCGACCGGCATCTTCGCCCACCACGACCTGATGGCCTTGGGCGCACTATCCGCAGCCGAGGAACGCGGGCTGGCGTGTCCGAGAGACATTTCGATGGTCGGATACAACGACCTGCCGAACGTGGAGCGGATGGTGCCGCCGCTCACATCGATCCGACTGCCGCGCGAGGAGCTTGGCGGTCTCGCCGCTGAGGTCACGGTCAGGATGCTGTCGTCGGCGGACCGGCCGCCGCCATCGCGCAAACTCGCCCCCACCCTGGTGGTTCGCCAGTCGACCGGGCCGCCTCGCGATTTTCGTTAACCTGTGCTCGATGACTCCGGTCAGTGAGCTGATCTCCGTTCGCCACACCGACCTCTACATCGATGGGACGTGGCTCGCCGCCTCGGACGAGCAGCGTATCGAGGTGACCGACCCGGCGACCGGCGAGGTGATCGCGACCGTTGCCAGCGCCTCCGTCCAGGACGCGCTGGCCGCCGTCGCCGCCGCATCCGGGGCCTTCCGGGCCTGGGCGGCGAGGCCGCCACGGCAGCGCGCCGAGATCCTCCGCGAAGCCTTTGAGTTGATGATGCGCGACCAGGAAAAGCTGGCCGAGCTCATGGTGCGCGAGAACGGCAAGCCGATCGTCGAGGCCCGGGGTGAAGTCGCTTATGCCGCCGAGTTCTTTCGCTGGTTTTCTGAAGAAGCGGTCCGCAATATCGGCTCGGTGTCGATCGCCCCGAGCGGCGCAAACCGGATCCTGGTCGAGCACCAGCCGATCGGCGTCTCGGTGCTGGTGACGCCCTGGAACTTTCCGGCGGCCATGGCCACGCGCAAGATCGGTCCGGCGCTCGCCGCCGGTTGCACCGTCATCCTGAAGCCGGCCTCCGAAACGCCGCTCACTGCGCTGGCCATCGCCGACCTGCTCGAGCAGGCGGGCGTGCCCAAGGGCGTCGTCAACGTGATCCCGTCGAAACGCTCATCGGAAGTCGTCAAGGCGATGCTCAAGGACCCGCGCGTGCGCAAGCTCTCCTTCACTGGCTCGACCGAGGTCGGCCGCATCCTGCTTGCGCAGGCGGCGGAGAACGTCATCAGCTGCTCGATGGAGCTTGGCGGCAACGCGCCCTTCATCGTGCTGGCCGACGCCGATCTGGATGCGGCCCTGGAGGGCGCGATGGTCGCGAAGATGCGCAACACCGGCCAGTCGTGCATCGCTGCCAACCGGTTCTACGTCGAGGCGCCGATCGCGGAGAAATTTTCGACCATGCTGGCGGGCGCCATGGGCGCGTTGGCCGTCGGGTCCGGACTCGACCCGAACGTCAAGGTCGGCCCGGTCATCAATCAGCCGGCGCGCGAGAAGATGCTCGCGCTCGTCGATGAAGCCGCGGGTCATGGGGCACGAGTCCTGACCGGCGGCAAGGCGCCGAACCGCCCGGGCTATTTCGTCCCGCCGACGGTCTTGAGCGAGGTTCCGCCCGACGAGCACATCCTCAAAGAAGAGATCTTCGGTCCGATCGCGCCGGTCGTCACCTTCCGCGAAGTCAATGAAGCCATCGGGTTCGCGAACAAGACCGACCGCGGCCTTGCCTCCTACGTCTATAGCCGTGACCTGGCAAAAGGGCTGGCGATCGCGGAGGCGATCGAGGCCGGCATGGTGGGCTTGAACCGGGGGTTCATCTCCGACCCGGCGGCGCCCTTCGGCGGCGTCAAACATAGTGGCGTTGGCCGCGAAGGCTCGCACGAGGGGCTCATGGAGTTCCTCGAAACCAAATACATCGCCACCAATTGGTAAGCCGTTGACAGGCGGCGAGCGAACGGATAGCTTGTAGCGGGATTCGGGTGGGATTATCGATACGGCTGACGGGGGGCGTCGTGGCGGCTGCCATTGGATTGAGCGCGTGTGGCGGCAGCTCGAACGCGGCGACGACCCCGACGCCGGAGCCGACTCCCTTCGTGGCGACCGACTCCAGCTTCAGCGCGGTCTTCCCGGCCACGCCGGCACGATCAACGCAAGCCATCAACCAGGCTGGGGTCAACGCCAGCTTGACGCTGTATCAGGCCACCACCAACGCCGAGCAGGTCGCCGTTGCTTTCGAGCAGCTTCCGGTGGCTCCCCAGGGCAACGCCATCCAGGCGAGTCTCGACGGCGGCGTGGCGGGGTCGGCAACCAACGTCAGCGGGACGGTCGTCTCCAAGTCCAACACCCAGTTCCTGGGGCAACCGGCCGAGGACGCCGTGATCCAGGCGCAGGGAAGCGTGGTCCGCGAGCGCATCTTCTTCATGGGATCGAAGCTGTACGTGCTCGAGGGGATCACGAGCAGCATGGATGCCATGCATCCCGCCTACGACAAGATGTTCGCAACCTTCAAGACGATCTAGCGTCTAGCGGCTGATCGGCAACCATCCAGGGCGCGTCGCTTCGTAGCGAGCAATCTCACGGTCCTGCCGCAATGTGAGTGCCACCTCATCCCACCCGTTCAGCAGGCATTCTCGGTTGAACGAGTCGACGTGAAAGGTGGCTTCGAACCCACCGGCGGCAACCCGCTGGGCAACCAGGTCGACCGTTACTTCCATGCCAGGCTCTTCCGTTGCGAGCCGGATCAGCTCTCTAATTTCAGGCTCTGGGAGTTCGAGGGGGAGCAGCCCGCTGCGAAAGCTGTTGCTCTTGAAGATGTCGCCGAACGAGGGCGCGATCACGACCCGAAATCCGGCGTCGAGCAGCGACCAGGCCGCATGCTCGCGGGACGAGCCGCAGCCGAAGTTGGCACCGGTGACGAGGACCTGGGCGCCTCGATACTCGGGTTGGTCCAGGACGAAGTCGCCCTGCCGCCGCCAGTCGTAAAAGAGAAATGGTCCGTACCCCGAGCGCTCGATTCTCTTTAGGAATTGCTTGGGGATGATCTGGTCGGTGTCGACGTCGGCACGATCGAGCGGGGCCAGCACGCCGGTGACGCGCGTGAAGGGGTCCATCAGCTGAACTCCCTGACATCGACCAGATGCCCGGCGATGGCCGCGGCGGCCGCCATCGGTGGGCTCACCAGGTGCGTCCGCCCTCCACTCCCCTGCCGTCCTTCGAAGTTTCGGTTGCTGGTCGAGGCGCAGCGCTCACCCGGGCCGAGGATGTCGGGGTTCATGCCGAGACACATCGAGCAGCCGGCGTCGCGCCACTCGAAGCCGGCCTGGCGAAAGACCGCGTCCAACCCTTCGCTCTCGGCCTGCCGCTTGACGCTGGCGGAGCCCGGCACCACCATCGCCCGAACCTTGGGGTGCACCGTATGGCCGCGCACCACCGAGGCGGCGATACGGAGATCCTCCAGCCGGGCGTTGGTGCAGGAGCCGATGAACACCCGGTCGATCGGAATCGATTCGATCGCGGTGCCGGGCTCGAGCGCCATGTAGCGCAGCGCGCGCTCGTCGGTCTCGGTCCGGGGCGCGGGCACCCGGCTCGTCACCGGCACCGACTGCCCCGGGTTGGTGCCCCAGGTGACGTACGGTTCGAGCCCCGCCGCGTCGATCGAGACCTCCGCGTCAAACGACGCGTCGGCATCGGTCGGCAGCGCGCTCCAGCGCGAAACCGCCTGCTCCCACTGGGCGCCGCGGGGCGCATGCTCGCGGCCCTTCAAATAGGCAAAGGTCGTCTCGTCGGGCGCGATCATGCCGGCCCGGGCGCCGCCCTCGATCGTCATGTTGCAGACCGTCATCCGGCCCTCCATCGACAAGGCACGAATGGTGGACCCTCGGTACTCGATGACGTACCCGCGTCCGCCTTCGACCCCGATCCTGCCGATGATGCCGAGCGCAACATCTTTCGCGGTCACGCCCAGCGGCAGATCGCCGTCGACCGTCACCGCCATTACCTCCGGCTGGCGCTGTCGCAAGCACTGCGTCGCGAGCACGTGCTCGACCTCGGAGGTCCCGATGCCGAAGGCGAGCGCGCCGAAGGCGCCGTGGGTCGACGTATGCGAGTCGCCGCAAACGATCAGCAGCCCTGGTTGGGTGAGCCCGAGCTCGGGCCCGATGACGTGAACGATGCCCTGGCGCGAGCTGCCCATGCCGAAGAGCGCGATGCCCTCACGCCGGCAGTTCTCCTCGAGCGCCGACATCTGCCGCTCGGCGATCTCGTCCGCCGCGGCCCGTCCGCCACGCGTGGGGACGTCGTGGTCCATGGTGGCCACCGTCAGGTCGGGCCGGCGGACCCGCCGGTTGTTGAGCCGCAGGCTCTCGAAGGCTTGCGGCGAGGTTACCTCGTGAACGAGGTGCAGGTCGACGTAGAGGAGATCGGGCTCGCCATCGCGGGCGGCGACCACATGGTCCTCCCAGATTTTCGCCGCCATGGTCCGCCCACGACCCGACACGCTCGCCTTTCCACGCCGGGGCTCGCTGATCTTACTTGCTCTCCGCCAGCGCGCGGACGCGCAGAGCCAGCAGCAGGTCGAGCCGGGCGTCGGCATCCTTGAGGTCGAGGCCGGTCACCTCACCGATCCGCTTCAGTCGGTAATGCAGGGTGTTGAGGTGGATGTGCAGGTCGCGCGACGATTGCCGCAGGTTGCCGTGCCGCTGCAGGTAGACCTCGAGCGTTTTCAGCAGCGGCGTCCCGCGCGCCCGGTCGTAGTCGATCAATGGCGCGAGCATGCGGCCGGCGAAGGCGTCGAGCCCAGCTCGATCTTCGACCTGGGCCAGCAAGCGGTAGACACCGAGACGCTCGTAGTTGATGATCTGCTCGCGCTTGCCGAAGCGCACCATCAGGTCGAGCGCCCGCTGCGCTTCGACGAAGGCGGGCTTGAAATCATCCGGCTTCACGCAGAGCCGTCCGATCGATACCGACACGGTGATGCCGAGCTCCGATTCGGCGACCGCCTCGCGGATCCGGGCCGCCAGCCCCTCGCCATCGGGATCCTTGTTGTCAGCCGGTTGCGGCACCAGCACGATCACGCTATCGCTGTGGGCGCTCACCAGGTGTCGCGGGTGCAGCCGCCGCACGGCGCCCGTCACCACCTGGAAGAGTTGATGCTTCACGGCGATGACGCGACCTTCCTCGTAGCGCCGCTCTTTGATGAACTGCCGAAAGTGGTCGACGTCCACCACCAGCAGCCGGTGTGGCATCGACAGGTCGTAGCGAAGGTGCCGTGCGCGGCGCTGGACGTTGGCCTGGTCGCCGAAGGTGCCGTTGAGCAGGTCGTCGACCAACTCGCCGCGCACTCGGTCCTCGGCCTCGGCGACCTCGCGCTGCTTGATCATCTCGAGGGCGATCACGGTCGCGGCATGCTCCACGGCCATCATCGCCAGCTCCTCGAGGTGCTGCGGAAGATCGATGATCGAGAGGTAGCCGAGGTTCTCGCGACCGGCGAGGACCGGCGTGATGATCCGGGGCGCCGTCAATCCGAGATCCGGGAACGGCGGCACCTTGCGCGGCGCTCGGCCGGCGACCACTTCTTGCAGCATGTTCTTGATGGCGGCGGCCTGGCGCACCTTGAGCGGCGTGCCGTGGTGGGCCAGCGTCTGCTGCCGGTGCTTGTCGGTGACGCCCGGAACCACGTGGCTGGCCAGCAGGTGGAAGTTCACGTCCTCGAGGGCGATCGAGCTCTCGACCAGCTCGCCCAATGTCTTGACGATGGCGTCGAGGCCCTGCCCGTCGAGGGCCAGGTGGGTGAAGTGCGTGTGGATCTCGATCGAGCGGCGCAGCTGGGTGTTCTGGGCGTTGATGATCCGCTCCAGGATCGGGTTCATGATCTCCAGGTAGGAGACGTCCGCCGGGATCCGGATCAGGGGAATTTTGAACTCGTCTGCCTGGCCGAGCATGTCGTCGGGGATCTGCGGCAGGTAGCGCTCCGGCTTGATCACGAGTCCCGCCGAGCCGACCCTGGCCAGGTTGCGCATCAGGTCGCGCTGGGCCGCTCGGTCGTCCTTGATCGCGAACGCAACCGTCAGCAGCAGCTCGCCCTCCGCCAGCCAGCTGATCGTTTCGGGGGATTCGAGGACCTTCACCCAGGTGATGGTGCGATCGAGGCCGCTGGCGCCGGCCAGCACCTCGCCCCTCCGCAAACCCCCTAGCGCCATCGCTTCCCGGACTGTCAGCGCCATGGGAGGCACTAGTATGCCTTAACTCGGGGCTGGCGTGAAGGACCAAAAGGAACAAAGACTTTTAGATGGTTTGCACAATAGACGAGTCTGGCTCGGGCTGATAGCGTACTCACGAGTCAACCGACGTTGATGGGATTACTCACCCCCAGAGTGGGTTGACTCGACAAGAGCGGCGGCCGGGGGCCGCAAGCAGGGTGGTACCGCGGGAGGCCGGCCTCTCGTCCTTGCAGCAGAGCGTGTCGTCTACCAAGCCAGCTGCAAGGAGGGTACCGATGGCCAGTTACACGATCGAGATTCCCGACCCGCTGCACCACGAGATCCAGGAGCGGCGGTACCAGATCGACGTCGCCGGAATCTGTACGGAGGCGTTGACCGCCGCAGTCGCCAAGCGCGCATCCGCGACGACCGGGTTCGGGCATGACGTCACCGATGACATCAACCGGATGTTCAGCGGATGACGGTATGGGAACACAAATGATTGACCGAGTCGAGCAGGACCTTACCCCGTTTACGCCGGCCCCGATGGAACACACCAGCGGGAATTACTGGCTGATCGAAACCCTACGGCGGTGGGGCATCACGGGCTACGCCGGCGTCAACGGTGGCGGGTTGATTCACGTGACCAAGCACCTGCAACCGTTCTCTGACCCATCCGAGGCGCGCGATGGCGTGCCGCGGATGCTGACCATGGCCGAATATGTCGCCGGCTTCGTTCCCCTCGGCTACCACATGGCCTCCGGTCGGGTCGGCGGCTGCATTACGACCACGGGTGCGGCGACCAAGCTCGGCGGCAGCGGCCTGACCGACGCCAAGCTGCACAACATTCCGTCGGTCTTTCTCGTCGCCCTGAACTCGACGATGTCGATCGGCCAGAGCCCCCTGCAGGACGTGTCGATCCACGGCATGAACATCGTGCCGCAGCTGCAGGCCGAGCTCGGCGATGGCTGCGTCGTCATCGACGACATCGACACCATGGAGGAGCAGCTCGAGCGCGCGCAATCCGTGCTGCTCGAGTCGAAACCCGTGGCAATTTGCTTTTATCCCGACATTCTTTCCAAGCCCGCCACCATCGACGTTCCCTCGCGCAGCCGACCCCGGGGCGTCCGGCAGCAGGACATCGATCGCTTCATCGAGGAGTTTCCCCGCACCGCGGACGGGCGTCGAGTCGTCATCTACGTCAGCAGCGAGGCCGCGCGCTGGCCCGGCATGCCGGCGATGACCACCCAACTCTCGGAGCTGCTGCAGGCGCCGACCGTGTGGTCGGTGAACGGCGCGAACGCCGTGTCCCCGGCAAACGAGTATGGCTTTGGGTACATCTCGTTTGGCGGCAACGACGAGGCCATGAAGCTCTGGCGGAGCCTTGGCCCCAACGATTGCGTCATCACCCTCGGCTTCGACTCGGGAGAGTACTCGCTGAACCTGGGCGCCATCCCGGCCGGCGATGTCTGGCACTTCACCGGATGGACGCAGCCCTATGGCCACATCGCCGACGAGTTCCGCCATCGCGTGCGCGGCAACTACACGCTGGTTCGCGGGGACCTCGACCTGACGCTGGGGCAGATCATCCCGCGGCTAACGCAGCGCGGCGTGGGTCGCCGGCCGCCGGTCGACGTCCCCGAGCGTCTCAACAACCGGCACATCACGCGCGATGTCCGCGACGGTTCGGTGGACTTCATCGCCTTCTACGAGCAGCTGCACAAGTCCTGGCGCCCCAACAGCATCGGCTTCGACGATGTCTGCATCGCCTACAAGGACCGCCAGTACGTGACCCAGCGACCGCATCCGTACATTCCCTTCCATACCGCGCACGATGGGTCGGCCATGGGTGGCGGCTTTGGGCTCGGCGTCGGCGCCAAGATGGCGGATCCGAGTCTGCACACGTTCGTCTTCACCGGTGACGGCTGCTGGCGGCTGTTCGGCGGCACGCTCGCCGATGCTGCCAACCTCGACCTGCGGGTCTTCATCATCAACAACGGTGTCTACGGCATCGTCGACAAGGGCCTCGAGGTCGTCATACCCGACGTCGAGAAGCGTCGCTACCATTCGACGCTGCCGGCGATCGACTTCGTGGGTGCGGCCAGGGCGCACGGCTGGGACGGCTTCCGCGTGAAAGCCGATCTCAGCAACCTCAAGGAGATCATGGACGCCTGCTACGAAACCAAGGGCCAGTCGATCCTGATCGACGTTCCCGTCGATGCCGACCAGGTCATCGGCCTCAACCCTCGGCTGAACAATCTCACCACCCAGACCTACCTGTGATGGAAGAGAGCTGCCTCGTACTCATGCGCATCGAGGACGGCGGCCGCCGCCGCGGCGTCCTCATCGATCGCGCCGGACCGAGCGCTCGCATTCTCAGCGAGCACGACGGCGTGGTCGTCCTGGCGGCGGTGCTTCGCCCCGACGAAGTCGACGACTGTTTGAAACGACTGGGCGGGTTCGAGGTCACCGAGGTGGTCCGCAGCGAGACGCTGCGCGTCCCCAACGGCGTCAACCGCGAGCTCGAGGTGGTCAGCTGATGGCGAAGGTCTATCACGACGACGACGCCGACATGTCGGCGCTCGCCGGCCAGCGGGTCGCCGTGATCGGCTACGGCAGCCAGGGGCACGCCCACGCGCTCAACTTGCAGGACAGCGGCATCGACGTGGTCGTGGGCCTCTACAAGGGCAGCAAATCGTGGGAGGCAGCCGAGCAGGAGGACCTGCGCGTCGAGACGGTCGAGAACGCCGTCCAGATGGGCAACGTCGTCATGCTGCTGGTCCCGGACCAGACCCAGAAGCGCCTCTACGACGAAGCGGTCAAACCGAACCTCAAGCCGGGGAGCACGCTCATGTTCGCTCACGGCTTCAACATTCATTTCAGTCAGATCGTGCCCGGGGATGACGTCGACGTCGCGATGGTCGCCCCCAAAGGCCCCGGTCACATCGTCCGGCGCATGTTCAAGGAAGGCATCGGCGTCCCGGCGCTCTTCGCCGTGCACCAGGACACCACGGGAAAGGCCCGCGCTCGCACGCTCGCGTACGCCCGGGGCATCGGGTCCACCATGGCCGGGGTGCTCGAGACCACCTTCAAAGAAGAGACGGAGACCGACCTCTTCGGCGAGCAGACGGTCCTCTGCGGTGGCATCAGTCACCTGATGAAAGCCGGCTTCGACACCCTTGTCGAGGCTGGTTACCAGCCGGAGCTGGCCTACTTTGAGTGCATCCACGAGATGAAGCTGATCGTCGATCTGATCTACCAGGGCGGCCTCAGCTACATGCGCTACAGCGTCAGCGACACGGCAGAGTTCGGCGACTACGCCAGCGGGCCGCGTGTGATCAGTCCCGCCGTTCGCGACGAGATGCGGCAAATCCTGACCGAGATCCAGGACGGAACGTTCGCCAG
>Ga0307477_10000380_pt1 | contig 52143 bp, 44 predicted proteins | sample atmos_gasesECM2C_FD_203316 | JGI IMG/M metagenome (GOLD analysis project Ga0307477, IMG submission 203316) | Hardwood forest soil microbial communities from Morgan-Monroe State Forest, Indiana, United States - atmos_gasesECM2C_515 | ecosystem: Environmental > Terrestrial > Soil > Temperate... | reverse complement strand
GAGGACCTCCCAGCAGGTCTTCGTCGGGGGACTGTAGGCGGCCAGGATGAGTTCCTGGTCGTCACCCGAGACGAGGACGCTGATTCCTGTCTTCGTGCTGACGGCGCCGGCGCTCCACTGGAACTCAGGTGCAGCCGTCCCCATGGCCGCAACCATTGCGGCGGTGAACTGGGCCGAGGTGGTGTCGGTAGCGCTCGTGTCGTAGGCCTGGCCTTGGTTCTGGTACACAGCGGCCGCCTCTGTGTCCGAGTTGGTCAGGTTGGACTGCGCGGCACGGTCGTTTGCCGAGCCCGTCACCCCTAGGAACGTCGGGATGGCGATGGCGAGCAGAATCGCGATGATGAGCAGCACCACCATGAGCTCGATCAGGGTGAAGCCGGCTTCGCCCGCTCCCTCACCCTCGAGCTCTGTCGCCTGAGCTTCGCCAAGGCGCTGGAGCAGGGACTTCAACATAACTTCCTCCTGTATGGTCAATAGGCAGTCGGTCGCTGCCGTGAGAGTCATCGTCATGACCACGGGCACTCTTTAGGGACTTTTGCCCCTATCTGAATCCAGACCGTGACTGCGCTCTACTCCGACACCGTGTGTGATCCGCAGCGTTCGACGTGGCACATGCCCTGACACGCAGTGCGTCAAGGACACACGCACCTTGCTCGCGATGAAAGGTGCCAGCCTCGGCATCGGCAACAGGCTTGATGCACCGGACTCACCCTCTACGCTCCAGAGGGCGTCCTAGGTCGAAGCTGCGCAGGCGTTCTGCTGGCCCGACGAGTAGTAGATGTTCCCGTTGAGCGACAGGGTGTAGGCGGGAGTCGCCGCAACGGGTGGCGCTCCACCGATCGCTACGGGACCGCCGCCGACCGTGAGCGACGTGATCGTGAAGAACCTGGGGAACGAGTAGAGACCCTGGAGGAAGGTGGACATCTGTCCGTAGGTACCGCCCAAGGTGAAAGTGACCGCCACCGGAGTGACCCCGGCTGAGGTGCCCGTGCCCCCGGCGGCCTGTGTCACGCTGATGCTCGGCGTGTTGGGATCACCACTCGAGACGGCCAGCGCAGTCACTTGCTGGAGGAAGCTGTCGACGTCCGGTGCCCCGGGGATCGCCGTGACATCCTTGGTCAACGTCGCACAGGTGGGTCCTAGGTTTGCCTTCTCCCGCTTCAGCGTGGCGATCTCGGCCTGCAGTGACGCTTGCTGGGCTTGGAGCTTGGTCTGCTGGCTTCGGAGCGTCGCCAACTTCGAACCTTCAGGAGATATCCATGCGAGGTACACCACGATGGCCACCACGACGGCGCCGAGTGCCGTGAGAAGGGGTACGCGGTACTGCTGAAGGCGTTCGGTCATCAGGAGGTCGCTTTCGTCACGAGGGCAATGCTCTTGAGGGAGACGGTCGACGAAAACGAGACGGTCGTACCGCCAGGAGCCGGTGCGTTGGTCACGCCGGTGACGCTCGGCGGCTCGTACATTGGTGATGCTGTGATGCTGTCGATCCACTCAGCAGCCGGGTCGAAGTGCACGCTGGCCGGGAAGGAGCCGGAGACCGAAACGGTGAAACTGCCGACTGCAGCGGCAGCGGATGCCCCCGGGGTGCCGGATGATGCCGACCCCGACGACGGAGCCTGTGCTGTCCCGGTGAAGCTCGTAACGGCGAGGCCAGCCGGAGTCCGGGCTTCGAGCTGGGCGAGCACAGCGGGCCAGTTGACAGAAGCATCATCCAGACGAAGGATCTGTCCCTGAGCGAGGTGGAGCTCATCGTTGGCGCGCACCACTTGGTTGAAGGTGGGGATCTGGGCATTGAGCCCCGCGACACTGGTAGTGAGCGTCGCAACATCGTTCTGAGCATTGTGAACCTGGAGGAATCGCCATACCGAGACACCGGCCAGGATCACGACCACTATTGCCACACCAATCACTGAGTAGCGGACGAGCTGTCGCTCTTGCTCTCGCTTCAGCACCTCGGGAGGGACGAGATTGAACTTCCTAACTGCTGGATTTGGCTCTGGGAGCGCGAGGCCGATCGGCGCAGCGAGTACAGGTTCGATGCTCGCCGCCTGCTCGGGTGACAGGTCGAAGCCAGACAGGTCCAGCTTCGTCAGAGGCGAAACGAACCGAACCGGGATCCGAACCTGTGTCTGGAGCTGCTCGACAAGGCCCCAGAGGCGAGCTCCAGCTCCGGTGATTGTGACGGCGGTAATGGGTGATCGCCCGGGAAGCGTGGCGAAGTACTGGATCGAGTTACGGATCTCGCCTACCAGCTCGCCGATGGTCGCCTGGACGGCGCGCTCTGCCGACCTCACTTGACTCTCACCATTACCGAGGCGGCGCTTCATGGCTTCGGCGTCAGCAAAGGGCAGGTCCAGGGCCGAGGAGATCGCGTTGGTGGCCAGGTTGCTCCCCATGCCTATCGTTCGGACGAACTGCGGGCGGCCCTGTTGGTGCACGACTATCACGGTCAGGCCGGCGCCCACCGACACGATCGCCTCGGGCTGCTCGGCTTGGGGCACGCTGCCGACGAGCGCCCGAACCAGCGCGGAGGAGACGAGGTCGACACGTGCGACGTGCAGACCGGCCTTCTCAACAGCGCCGACGACACCGTCTATGAGATCCCTGTGCGCCGCCGCCACGAGCACGTGCCTCTGGGTCGTACCGTCGGGAGCGTCAAAGTCCGACAGCACCTGCGTAGAGAGGATGGTCTTGTCGGCGGGGAACGGAATGACCTCTTCCGACTGGAACCGCACCGCGCTGTCGACCTCGTCGTCAGGTACCCACGGAAGGTCGAGCTCGCGTGTGATGGCGCGTAGACCTGCTATACCAACGATGACCGACTTTGAGGTGAATTTCCCGTTCTGCCAGAGACGAGCGATAGCGTCCGAGACCGCTGACGCGTCCTGGATCTCACCATCGACGATCACTCCCGGCGGCAGCCCCACCTGCGAGAAAGCGCGAAGAACGGGACGCCCGCCATTGACATCGAGCTCGGCCGCGCGCACAGCGCTCGTACCGATGTCGAGTCCTACTACCTGAGGCATCTCTCTGCTCCCATCATTGCGCGGAAACGGTGGTCGGTGATCGGGATTACCGCGGCACTGGCTCGAGGGATCTGCGAGCCTCCGACCAAATGTATCGTCAGCTCGTCGGTATGTGCTTCACGTAGTCGAACATCGGAAGGTACATGCTGATCACCATGATCCCAACACCAATTCCCATGCAGACCGTGAGTATCGGCTCGAGCATCGATGTCAGATTGTTGACGGTCGCCTCGACCTCACCGTCGTAGAACTGGCCGACCTTCTGAAGCATCCCGTCGAGCTGTCCGGTCTGCTCGCCCACCTCGACCATCTGGGTAACGAGTGACGGCACGACCTCCTCGTGCTGTCGCAAAGTGTCGGCCAGGGAACGTCCTTCTCGTACCCCGGCCTTGGTGTCCAGGACAGCGTTTCCGATGATGCGGTTGCCCGATGTCTCCGAGACGATGTCGAGGGACTCGAGGATCGGGACCCCGGCTTGGACAAGGGAGCCCAAGGTGTGCGCGAAACGGGCTAGCGCGACCTTGTGCAGCAGGGGCCCGAAGATCGGTGGCCGCAGTTTGAAGGCATCCCACTTCTCACGCCCGGTGTCGGTCTTGATCCACCGCCGAAACAGCACGATACCGGTGACGATGACCGCGATGATGACCAACGACCAAGGGGAGAGGATGGTCTTCGAAGTTCTGAGCACGATCCGAGTGGGCAACGGCAACTTGGCACCGAGAGACGTGAAGAGCTTTTGGAACGTCGGGACGATGAAGATCAACAGTGCGAGGAAGATCAGGATCATCACCGACACCACAACCGCCGGATACGTCATGGCCCCGCGGATCTTGCGCTGGAGCTCGGCCTGCTTCTCCATGGTCGAAGAGAGTTCGAGCAGCACAGTGTCGAGATGGCCTCCAGCCTCTCCGGCCTGCACCATCGTGACGAACAGCGTGCTGAACACCTTCGGATGCTTCGCGCACGCCCCCGACAGCGAAGAGCCGCGTTCGACATCGAGCTGGACTTCGCCCAGAACACGAGCGAGCTCCTTGTTCTCGACCTGTCCCGTGAGGATCCCGAGGGCCCGAACCACCGAGAGCCCAGACTCGACCATCGTGGCGAGCTGGCGGGTGGCTACCGCCGTTTCGGCGAGCTTGACGCGGTCGGTGAGGCCGGGGATGTGGATCTCTCGGTTGAGGTCCGCCTTCGACTTCGGGGTGACGGCGATTGGCAGATAGCCCATCTCGCGGAGCTTGCCGACGACTAGTCCGAGGCTGTCACCCTCGAGCTCGCCCTCGACGAGCCTCCCGCCCTTGTCGCGGACTTTGTAATCGAAAGTGAGTGCCATGTCGTGCTCCTATGACCCCGAAGGGACGGTACGGCCTTCTGACCTCAGGTGGTTCCGGAGGTCCTCCTCGTTGCGACTCCGGTCGAACGCCATCGGCTCGGTGATCCGGCCTTCGCGGACCAGTCTGGCCAGGCCCTGGTCCATGGTCTGCATCCCGTATTGACCCCCCGTCTGCATCAACGAGTAGATCTGGTGGGTCTTCTCGCTGCGGATGAGGTTGCGGATGGCGGAGGTGCAGAACATGACCTCGGCCGCCGCCAGCCGCCCCGAGGCGTCGGCCGTCGGGATGAGTTGCTGGGTGACGACCCCCTGGAGGGCACCGGCGAGCATCGCCCGGACCTGGGATTGCTGGTGCGTCGGGAAGATGTCGATCACACGGTCGATCGTCTGGGGCGCGTCCTGAGTGTGCAGGGTCCCGAAGACCAGGTGGCCGGTCTCGGCAGCTGTGAGGGCCATCTGGGTGGTCTCTAGGTCGCGCATCTCGCCGACGAGGATGACGTCCGGGTCCTCACGCAGGACCCGACGCAGGGCCTCTGAGAACGAGAGTGTGTCGTTGCCCACCTCGCGCTGGTTGACGATCGAACTCTTGTGGGTGTGGAGGAACTCGATGGGGTCCTCCACCGTGACTATGTGCAGCGGCTTGGTCCGGTTGATGATGTCGACAAGGGAGGCAAGGGTCGTGGACTTTCCTGACCCGGTAGGCCCAGTGACCAGGACGAAGCCCTGGCGCATCTCGGCGAACTGCCGGACGGGTTCGGGAATCCCCAGCGAAGAGAAGTCGGGGATGTCATGAGGAATTGCACGCAGGGCCGCTGCTACGGTGCCCCTCTGCTGGAACACGTTCACTCGGAAGCGGCCCACGTTTGCGATCGAGTGGGAGGTGTCGAGCTCCTTCTCGGCCTCGAACTTCTCGCGTTGGGCCTGGGACAGGACCCCGAACACCATCTCGCGAATCGTCTCGTGCTCGAGCCGAGGGCACCCCTCGATGGCCCGGATCGACCCGTTGAGCCGGATGAGCGCCGGCATGTGCGCGGTCAGGTGCAGGTCGGACGCCCCGACCCCGACCGCGTACCGGAGCAGGTCGTCGATGTGCAGGGGCATGCTCCCCTGCCCCGCGACCGAGGAGGGCGGGGCGGAGGTGACGTTTGGTGCGATGGACATCAGAATTGCCTCCTCGTGTGGGGCAGTCAATGACTGATCGGCGGCGAGACGACCGAAGTTGAGCGCTCAGGGCGCACGGGTCGTGGGATCGGGACTTCGCGTGTGCGGAGCACGAGACTCGAGGTGCTCATGCGACCACCCGCAGTACCTCCTCGAGGGTCGTATCCCCCTCCAGCGCCTTTCTGAGGCCGCTCTGCCGCAGCGTGACCATACCCTGCTCCACCGCCACCCGGTGGATCGCGTCGACGGTCTCGCCGTCGAGGATCATCCGGTCGATCTCCTCGGTGACCGTGAGGAACTCGAGAAGAGCCTTGCGGCCGCGGTAACCCGTCCGCGAGCAGGCCGAGCAACCGACTGCACGGTAGAGCTTCGGCTCTTCGCGGCCCGAGAAGACCTCTTCGGGGGCCCAGCCGGCGCCGGCAATCTCGGCCTCGGTCGGGACGTACGGCTCCCTGCAGTGCACGCACAGGCGCCTCGCCAACCGCTGGGCCAGCACCCCGTTCACGGCCGAGGTGACCAGGTAGGGCTCGAGGCCCATCTCTACCAGGCGCATGGGGGTGCTCGCCGAGTCGTTGGTGTGCAAGGTGGAGAGCACCAGGTGTCCGGTGAGCGCCGCCTCGATCGAGATCAAGGCCGTGTCGCGGTCGCGGATCTCGCCGACCAGGAGGATGTCGGGGTCCGCTCGTAGGATGGACCGCAAGGCGGACGCGAACGTCAGGCCGGCCTTTGCGTTCAGCTGGATCTGGTTGATCCCCTTGATCCTGAGCTCGACCGGGTCCTCGACCGTGATGATGTTCTTGTCGGTGGAGTTGAGAGCCGACAGCGTCGCGTAGAGGGTCGTGGTCTTGCCCGACCCCGTTGGGCCGGTGACGAGGATCGTGCCGTACGGCTTGGTGTACACCGCCCGGTAGCGCTCGAGCAGGTCCTCGTCGAAGCCGAGGTCCTCGAAGCCGAGAACTATGTTCGACTTGTCGATGATGCGCATCACGACCTTCTCGCCGTGGATGGTCGGGAGCGTGGCCATTCGCAGGTCGACGGGTCGGTTGCCCACCGTGAGCGAGATGCGCCCGTCCTGGGGTAGGCGGTGCTCTGCGATGTTGATGTCCGCCATGACCTTGAGACGCGTGGTGACGGCGGCGGCGATCGAGCGCGGGGCGGTCGACATGTCGTGGAGCACCCCGTCGATGCGGTAGCGGATGCGCAGGTTGTCGGCTGTCGGCTCGACGTGGATGTCCGAGGCCCGCTCGTTGAGCGCCTGGAGGATGAGCAGGTTGACGTAACGGACGATGGGCGCGTCGTCGACGACCGCCTGGATGTTGCTGAGATCGTCGTCGAGGTGTCCCTGGTAGTCCGAGGAGGCAGCCGCCGTGGAGGCGATCTCGCTGGCGCTGCTCCCCTGGTGGTAGGCGCGGTCGATGTAGGTGGCGATCTGGGAGCGGGTGGCGACCATCGTCACGAAGTTGCGCCCGAGGATCGTCCGCACGTCGTCCATGGCGAACACGTCGGTGGGGTTGGACGCCGCGACCACGGGGAGGCCGTCGTGCTCGCCGATCACTAGCAGGTGGTGGTGACGCGCTGTCGCCTCGGGTAGGCGGAACGCGGCGGCGAAGTCGACCCCGTGGACGTCGAGGTCCACGAAGTCGAGGCCCATCTCCTGGGCCATCCCCCACATGAGGTCGGCCTCGGTGACCAGGTTGCGGGACGTGAGCACGCGGGCCACGGCCTGCCCGCCGCGTTCGTGCTCCGCCACCACCTCCTTCATGGCCTCGGCCGATACCCGCCCGCCCTCGACGAGCACCCGCGCGAGCGGCGGGAAACCTGCGAGCTCGCGGTCGGCGCGTCCCTGGTGCGCCGGCTCGGCTCCCACCTCGTCGATCGCGGTACCCAGGACTTCTTGCGTCTCGCCGAACTCGGCGACCGTCTCGTCTACGAGGTCGGCGGCGCGTACGTCCTCGTCGTCCGGCATCTCGCCGACCGACTCGAACACCGGCTCGAACTTGGGAAGCTCCTGCGAAGCAGCAGGCTCGACGGCGTCGGACTGTGGGCTCCCAGGATGGCGGGGCTCCTGGGAAGAAGGCTCAGCCACCAGCTCGGTCGCCGGGGCGTGCGCTGTCTGGCCGTTCGCAGACGGCTCGTCCGCTTCGAGGCTGCCCGGCACGGGCGCGACGGCCGGTGACGAACCGAGCTTGGGCTCGAAGGGTGACCCGGGGTACAAGCGAGACAGGTAGCTGTCGATCTGCTCGCGCTTCGCCACGACGGGCACGAACTCGCGCCCGATCATGGCTCGGAGGTTGTCGAGGGCTACCAGGTCGTTGGGGTCGGAGATGGCGACGACCGGCGCCCCGAACCGGCGTCCGAGCGGGACGACGTGGTAGCGACGCGCCACGGACTCGGGGAGGATGGACGCGGCGGCCAGGTCGACGCTGTGATGCTCGAGGTCGACGTACTCGGGGGCGGCTTCGTTCGCGACGAGCCCACCGGGCTCGGGTTGACCCATGCCTTCTTCATCGGCACGACCTCTCGGCACATTGAACTCCCGGAAAGCCAGAATCGCGTCGGCGCGCGCCGCCCGGGGGCCGACCAAATCGAATGATACCCTCGCCGCCCTGTGAGTTCGGACCATCCGAGCGGCCTTTTCCCAGGCCCTGGCCCTGGCCGGGCTTGGTCGCGGGCAACCGAATGCGTTGTCACGCCGGCGGGCTAGAACCGCAAAAAGGGCCGAAAGTCCTTACCGCTCTGAACGCGGGGGGTGACGCTGCTAGCAAGAGGGCCGCTCAGAGTGCTGGCGGATGCCCACGGCGCCCGACAGGGATTCGCCGTTGACCGCCGTCAGCACCGGCGGAGTCGACGCCGCTGCCGCCATTGCGGGGCTCTTAGGTCTGATCATCGGCTCGTTCGTGAACGTGGTGATCTACAGGGTGCCCCGTGGCATGTCGATCGTGCACCCGGGCTCGGCGTGCCCCTCGTGCGGCTCGCCCGTACGGTGGTACGACAACGTGCCGGTGCTGTCTTGGTTGGTGCTGCGCGGGCGATGCCGAAATTGCGGCAAGCCGATCTCGGTGCAGTACCTGCTCGTGGAGCTCGCTACCGGGATGCTCTTCGCTGCGTTGGTGCTGGTCTTCGCCCCCGGTTAGTCGGCAGGGAGCTCAGCCCACGCCGGCAGGAACCCGTCCGTGGCCGGTGGCGAGGACGCCCATGCGCTCGAGCTGGACCTTCAGGTCGTGAGGGTTGGACGCCGCAGCCATGGCGTCCTCGAGCTTGATGACACCGTCGCGCATCAGCCCTGCGACGGACTGGTCGAAGCTCTGCATGCCGTAGTACTCGCCCTCGGCGATGATCTGGTCGATCTCCGAGGTCTTGACGGGGTCGAGGATCGCCTGCTGGATGCGCCCGTTGACGACCATGATCTCGGCGGCCGGCACCCTCCCCGAGCCGTCACTGCGCGGGACCAGGCGCTGGCAGATCGTGCCCACCAGGGCGCTCGCCAGGCTGACCCTCACCTGCTGTTGCTGGTCGGCGCTGAAGTAGTCGACGATCCGGTTGACGGTCTCCGTGGCCGTCCTCGTGTGCAGGGTGGAGAGCACGAGGTGGCCGGTCTCCGCGGCCGTCAGGGCGGTGTAGACGGTCTCGGGGTCGCGCATCTCCCCGACCAGGATCACGTCCGGGTCCTGGCGGAGCACCACCCTCATGGCACTGGTGAAGCTGTCGGTGTCGAATCCCACCTCGCGCTGCTCGATCGACGCCAGGTCGTCGGTGTGCAGGTACTCGATTGGGTCCTCGATCGTGATGATGTGACAGGACCGCGTGTGATTGATGTGGTTGACCATCGAGGCGAGGGTGGTGGTCTTCCCGGAGCCGGTCGGGCCTGTGAGGAGGACGAGCCCTCGGTGCTCCTCAGCAAGCCGGCGGACCACGTCGGGCAGCCCGAGCTCCGCCACGGTCGAGGCGTTGGTATGCACGAGGCGCACGGCCAGGGCGACCGACCCCCGCTGGCGGAAGGCGTTCACCCGGAAGCGTCCGAGGCCGTGGATCGCGTAGGCGAAGTCGGCCTCCTGCCTCTCTTCGAAGATCTCCCGGATGTTCGCCGGCATGATCGCCGCGGCCAGCGCAGCAGTGTCCTCGGGAGTCAACTTCGGCTCGTCGAGGCTGGCCAGCACCCCGTCGATCCGCTGGCGGGGAGGACCTCCCGCCTTCAGGTGCAGGTCGGAACCGTCGACCTTCGCGAGGTCGTGCAGAAGCCGGTCGAGATCGTCCTTGTTCACGATGTACCCCTCAATCCCTGCGGTCCCCCGCTCAGGCTACGCCCCGCTCGGCGCCGTGAAGACAGGACCACTTTGATGTACCCAAATGCCGGGCATAATTCCCCGCGCGGCCCCCCAGCGGGGCGCTTCCAACGCAGGTTTCATCGGCACGACATTGACGGACCTGAAGGGAAAGGGCAAGGTCTCGGGGCGTGGCAAAACAGAAGAGCACCTCGACAGGACCTTTCGAGTCCTTCGAGCTCACCCTTTCGGACGTCTACCTTCTCACGACCTCCAGCCAGGGGGAGATCGTGCTACCGGGCCTGAAGGTGGTGGTCGACCAGATGGGGCTGACCGTCATCAAGCCGGATGGGGCGGTGGGAGCGATGCTGGCCTGGGGAAAGCTGAAGGGTCTCGGCACCGCGGAGCGCATGCAGACCCCGACGGGCACACCCGCTGTCGTGGTGGAGGCGAGATCGGACGGCAAGACGCACCGGTTCGCGGTTCCGACCGACGACCCCGACGGCCTTGAAGCGGTTGTGGCGGAGCTCGTCTCCGCGCGCGACACCTCCGCACCTCGCGACACCGACAGCAAGCCAGCCGAGCGACGTCGTTGGTGGCAGAAGGAACTGCGCCTTCGCGGCAAGTAGCCGCAATCAGTAGGTGGGCAAAACGAATCGGACCGTTGTCGGCTCTATGGGCTACCGCCCCAATTCGGCCCAATTAGTGCACTACCAGTGGCCAAACTGCCACACATCTAATGATCGTCATGCAATCGCAACGAGTACGCGGGTACTTCTTCAGCTTTTCTGGTAAGTATTCCAATCATGGAACCCCTGGTCCTGGAGTCCTGCCACAGCACTTGGCTCTTCGACACCGAGCGGATGCGCTTCCGCAGGGTGCTGAAGGGACTCGACTTGGACAGCCACCCAGCGTCGACCGGATGGCGCCCCTACTTCGGCCTCGACATCGACCCGGTTTCCGAGTCCTTCGTGGTGCTGCTCAACCCCGAAGGGACCAAGCTCCTGCGCTCGTGGCGGCACGTCGACCACTGCACACAGTGCGGTGGCGAGGCCACAGGCGAGCTCTCGCTCGAGGAGCTGCGGAGCGCTGCACGGGCCTAGGCCACAGTCGTCGTTTTCTCGGGTAATACCTGTTCGTATCTGCTCGGCTAATTCGACCTCTCCTGTTCGGATCGTCCCGGCTGCTCCGACACGGACTCGTGAGACCCGTCGCCGCTGACGGCTCGAGCTCAGACCGAAGGTCTTCCGATGACCCGGTACCCGCTGTACGCTAAGCGCCGTTCCACACTGAAATCCCTGCGTCGTGGGTCTCTCGAACAGAGCCCTAGCTGGGACACCGGCGCCGTAGGTACGAGACGAAGGTTCTGGACATGACCGCCGAAGGTCCGAACGCAGGCCAAATGTCGAGCGCTGAACTGGTCGAGTCCATGGCCTCGTCCTCGGCCGACCTCTGGCACGAGATCTTCCAGCGCCTCGAGGCCGCCCAAGAAGGGCAGGCGAGGGTCGCCCAAGCGGTCGACGACCTGGACGCTGCCGCGGCCACCGTCCTGGCAGGAGAGCCCGAGACCGAGACAGCGGAGGCCGCGAAGGCTGAGGCGGAGAAGGCTGAGGCCGCAAGGGCGGAGGCCGCAAGGGCGGAGGCCGCGAAGGCTGAGGCCGCAAGGGCGGAGGCCGCGAAGGCTGAGGCGGAGAAGGCTGAGGCCGCAAGGGCGGAGGCCGCGAAGGCTGAGGCGGAGAAGGCTGAAGCCGAGAAGGCGGAGGCCGCGAAGGCTGAGGCGGAGAGGGCAGAGGCCGAGAAGGCTGAGGCCGCGAAGGCGGAGGCCGAGAAGGCGGAGGCCGCGAAGGCTGAGGCGGAGAAGGCTGAAGCCGAGAAGGCGGAGGCCGCGAAGGCTGAGGCGGAGAGGGCAGAGGCCGAGAAGGCTGAGGCCGCGAAGGCGGAGGCCGAGAAGGCTGAGGCCGCGAAGGCGGAGGCCGAGAAGGCGGAGGCCGAGAAGGCTGAGGCCGCGAAGGCGGAGGCCGAGAAGGCCGAGGCCGAGAAGGCGACGACTGGACCTGTAGTGGCCGCCGCCGAACTGGAGGAGGCTGCCCCGCCCATCCCTGAGCCGGACGAGCTGGTCGCTGCGCTCGCCGAGCCCGAAGAGTGGGTCGCCGCAGTTCCTACGTCTGCAGAGGAGTCGCGCGGCACGCTGTCAGGAGTGCGCGTGCTCGCTCCCGAGCGCGCCGTCGACATGAGCCCTGCCGTCGTGGACGCGCTTCTCGCCGCCGAGTTCGGCGAAGCCGCCGCCAGGATCATGGACCCCTCGACACTGACGCTCGATGCGCTCCTCGGCGAGGAATTCGCGCGCAAGGAGCACACAGCGTCCGGGGACGCGATAACCGAGGCGACTCAGGAACCAGCGACGGAGGAGCCTGCCCCAGCCGAAGAGCCGACGGGCGAGCAGGCCGCCGAGGACGAAGAAGCCGAGCCGCAACCGCGCCAGGAGCAAGCATCCGAGGAGCGCTCCGCCGAGACGGAGCTACCCCAACCCCCCACTCGTCCGCTTCCGCCTCCGCCAACGAGCCTGCTGCCGCCTCCGCCGAGCGCCGCCGCGAGTGGGACCTCACATCCCGCACCTCCCGCTCAGGCCCGGGCGGGATCCGACGAGAACCCCCAGGTTTCGAGCTCGCTCAAGCCGCTCAGCTACGTGCAGGTGTCGCCGCCGCCGCAGACCGTCGACTCTCCTCCTCTGCCAGCGCCCGAGCCGGCGTCGCCCAAGGTCTCTGGGATAGGGACGGCCTTCAAGCCCGGCGACCTGCCCCCGCTCTCGTTCGACACGGAGCTGACGGTGGCAGAGCCGGCCCTGCCGGAGGAGGCGCCGCCTGTCCCGGACCTAGGCGCGAGCGCACGGGCCGAGGACACCCTCACCGAGTCCGGCCCGCAGGAGGAGGCGAGTCCCTTCAACGTTGCCACGGACCTGCCTCCCCTCTCGTTCGACACGCAGCTGACGGTGAAAGAGCCAGCGCTGCCGGAGGAGGCGCCGCCCATTCCCGGAGGCGAACCCGCCGGATGGCACGAAGAACCGATGGAGCCAACCGACACAGGCCCGGTGCCTTCTAGGGCGTCGATGGCGACCGAGATCCTCGCCGCGACCCCGGAGGAGCCGCGTCCGGTGCCCTCAGCTCAGGCCGAGCCTGAGCAGACAGAGGACCCGCTCGGGGCGAACGTCGTGTCTCAGGACTTCACGATCATCAGCAAGAAGCACGTGAAGCGCTTCCGTCTCCGCTGATCCCGGACCCGGCCGCAGGGGTCGGAGGAACACCCTCTACGCTTCGGTGAGGCGAAGGCGGCCTCAGACCAGTGGGCGACGCCAGATGCCCGAGCTCCCGCCCGTCTTCTCCCACAGGGCGAGGTCCCCGACGCTCATCGAGCGGTCGGACGACTTGCACATGTCGTAGATGGTGAGTGCCGCCACGGCGCACGCCGTGAGTGCCTCCATCTCCACCCCGGTGCGGTCGACGGTCTCGACCTGCGCCTCGACCTCCACGAAGTCGTCACCGAAGGTGAAGTTGACGTGCACCGCGCCCACCAGAAGGGGGTGACACATCGGGATGAGGTCGGGGGTCCGCTTGGCGGCCTGGATGCCGGCGATACGAGCGGCGCCGAGCACATCGCCCTTGGTGATGGCGTTGCTGGCGACCTTCGCCGTGGTCTCCGGCAGCATCATCACGCGACATCGGGCGAGCGCCCTTCGGTGCGTCGGCTCCTTCGGGGTCACCTCCGCCATGCGGGCGCCGCTCAAGGGGTCCAGGCGCATCAGGCTGCGGTCGGACATTGCGAGCAGTCTACGCCGTCTCGGCGCGCCGGCCCCGGCCGGCGAGCCGGAACCTTCGCAGGGGAGGCGTTCGCGCCCTCCGGGGACTACACTGGCACTCGGAGCACTCGAGTGCCAACGACCGGCGCAGCGTTTGGGCGCTGGCTTGGCACCGAGGGCCCGGCAAGCGAACGGTGCGAGAAGGGAGCAGGCCGAGATGCCGACCTACGAGTACGCCTGCACCTCCTGCGGGGAGCATCTCGAGGTGGTGCAGTCATTCCGGGACGAGCCGCTCGCGACCTGCCCCGCGTGCGGCGGGCCGCTTCGCAAGGTGTTCGGCTCGATCGGGGTCGTGTTCAAGGGGAGCGGCTTCTACAAGACCGACAGCCGCAAGTCCTCCAGCACCTCGAAGTCGGCCGAGCGCGCCGAGAAGAGCTCCGGCGACACCGCCAAGGACACCTCCGCAGCCAAGTCCGAGTCGGGCAAGTCCGAGTCGGGTAAGTCCGAGTCGGGTAAGTCGGAATCGGGTAAGTCCGAGTCGGGATCGTCGACCTCGTCCTCGTCCGACAGCTCGAAGGCCGCTGCGGCTTCCTGACCTCGCTATGCGCCGCTGAGCGCCATGGCCCCGATCGCGAGGCTCTGGCCCGCCGCGACCCCGGGTAGCCACTCGACGTCGCCGCCGACGTGGAGCACCGACTGGAGCATCCTCTGCAGTGTCGAGGCGATGGTCACCTCACGCACGGGTTCTGCGAGCTCGCCGCCGCGGATCATGAGCCCCTCTGCCCCGACCGAGAAGTCGCCGCTCACGGGGTTCACCCCCGAGTGCACTCCGGTGATCGACTGCACGTAGAGGCCCTCGCCTACCGCTGCTCGCACTCCCGCAGTGTCGAGCACCCCCGGAGCGAGCAGCAACGCCCGGCACCCGGCCACCGGGGTGGAGGCGTACCCGCCTCGCACGGCCGAGGCCGTGGACACGGTCTTCGCTCGCCGGGCCGCGACCGTGTCGAACACGAAGCCGCGCAGCACCCCTCCTTCGATGAGCACGTTGCGCCTGCACGCCAGGCCCTCGGCGTCGTGGGTGGAAGCGCCGAAGGCGCGCGCGTCGGTGGGATCGTCCACGAGCTCTAGCCCCCCGACGCCGACCGTCTCGCCCACGCGGTCCGCGAAGAACGAGCGGCCTTTCGTCACCGCCTCACCCGAGAGCGCCGAGGACACGATCCCGAGCAGCGACGAGGTCACCCTCGGGTCGAGGACGACCGCGAACCGCCCCGAGCGTGCCTTCGTGGCCCCGAGCATCCGGGTGGCGCGCTCTACGGCGTCGGTGGCGGTGCGCGCCGGGTCGAGGTCCTCTATGCCGCGACCAGCGCTGAAGCCCATCCCGGTCTGGGTATCGGCACCCTCGCCGGCGATCGCCATGACCGAGAGGCTGCACACCGTGCGCCGCGCCGAAGCGGCGATCCCGGTCGAGGAGGCCACCGCCGACTCGAAGGCCACGTCCCCGTAGTCGCAGTAGGCGACCTGGCGGACCCTCGGGTCGGATCCGCGCACGCGGCTCTCGAGCTCGAGAGCGAGCTCCGTCTTTGTGAGGGTCGGAAGGCTCGGCACCGACTCGTCCCACAGGTCGAGGTGCGCCGGCACCACCCCGTCGGGCTCTGCGAGGCCGACGACCTCGTCGGGGGTGGCGAATTCGCAGTTGTCACGGGCCTCGGCGAGCGTCTCGGCGACGACGTCCTCGTCGATGCTCCCCGCGTACGCGAACCCCTGTCTGCCGCCTCGCACCACGCGCACGCCCACGCCCGCAGAGGAGGCAGAGGACAGGGACTCGATCTCCCCCTCGTAGGCGCGCACGTCGACCTCCACGCCACGCGACACGTAGACCTCGAGCTGCTCGCCCCCGTGCGCCTGTGCCGCGACCTTCGAGGCGAGCTCGAGCAGCTCCTCTGTGCGCTCGGTGTCCCCGGTGCGCGCAGCGGCGCGGCTCGCAGCCGGCTCAGCCATCTGCGGTCCCGCCGATCGTGACCGCGGTGATGCGAAGCGTCGGCTGGCCGGTGCCGACCGGCACACCCTGGCCGTCCTTGCCGCAGGTCCCCGGTCCTCCCATGGAGAAGTCGTTGCCGACCGCGTCGATGCGGCGGAGCACCTCGGGGCCGTTGCCGATGAGGTTCGCGTCGCGTAGCGGCTCGGTGATGCGCCCGTCCTCTATCAGGTATGCCTCGGTGGTGCCGAACACGAAGTCTCCGGTCGCGGTGTTGACCTGGCCTCCACCGAGCTTCGCTACGTACACCCCGTGCGGGGTCTGGGCCACGATCTCGTCGGGGTCCGAGTCCCCGTTCATGAGGAACGTGTTGGTCATCCTCACCATCGGCAGGTGGCGATAGCTCTGGCGACGCCCGTTGCCCGAGGAGGCCCTCTTCTGCTTTCGCGCCCTCAGGTAGTCCCACATGTAGTCGGTGAGGACCCCGCCTTGGATCAGCACGTTGCGGTTGGCCTCGTGTCCCTCGTCGTCGAAGACGAAGCTTCCCCACTCCGGCCCCATGGTCCCGTCGTCGACGAGCGTGACGAGCGGGCTAGCCACCTGCTCGCCGACGCGCCCCACGAACACCGAGGCGTCCTTCTCTATGTGGTCCGCCTCGAGCCCGTGCCCGCACGCCTCGTGGAAGAGGATGCCGCCACTGCCGCGCCCGAGCACGAGCGCCACCTCTCCGCTCGGCGCCGGACGGGCGGAGAGCTTCGTGAGCGCCCGTCGCGCCGCGGTCGTGGAGACTTCCTCGACGTCGACCATGTCGAACAGCTCGAACCCGACCGTGAAGGCGGCCGACTCGTATCCGGTCTGCATGCCCGTGTCACCGACCGCCACGCACGAGACCGACAGGCGCGACCGCACCTGGTCGTCCGAGACGAGCACCCCCTCGCTGTTCGCCACGAGGATGCGGCGGCGGCTGTCGCCGTAGGAGGCTGACACCTGGGAGATCGCGGCTCCAGAGGAGCGCGCCGCCTCGTCGGCGCGCTCGAGCAGCTCGATCTTGCGCGCCTTCCCCACCTCCTCGGGGAGTATCTCGACAGTCGGGTGGGCCTTGCCCGCCTGACCGGGGCGGTCAGTTGCGGGGCGCGAGTCGAGATCGACCGTGCGCGTGCTGCCACCGCCGCGAGCGACCGCTGCGGCCGCCTCGGCCGCCGCGAGGAGCCCGGCTTCGGAGATGTCCGACGTGTGGGCGTAGCCGGTCGTCTCCCCGACCACCACCCGCACCCCCGCGCCCCGGTCGCGCCCCGAGGACAGCTCCTCGATCCTCCGGTCGTCCAAGGTGGCCGCGGTGCCCCTTCGGTCCTCGGCGAAGATCTCTGCGAACTGCGCACCGTTGGCGAGCGCGGCGCCGAGGGCTCGTTCGAGCACAGGGGTTTCGACGAGCACCGAAGCAGAGGGCGTGGAATCGGTCGACAAGGAGGCCTGCCTTTCTGGGCTCGAAGGCCGGCTGCTACCTGGCCCGGGGGTCCGCAGTTTTCTATGGTACCGGCGTGCTACTCGAACCAGGCCTGAGCGCGACCACCTCGTTGGTGGTGAGCGATCAGGACACTGCCCTCGCCATGCGCTCTGGCGACGTCGGGGTGCTGGCCACCCCGCGGCTCATCGCCCTCTGCGAGGAGGCGACCTGCCTGGCGGTGACCGGCGCGCTCCCCGAGGGTCGCACCTCGGTCGGGGTGAGGGTGCAGGTCGACCACCTGGCTCCCGTCTGCGTCGGGTCCAAGGTGACGGCCGAGGCTGTGCTCGAGCGGATCGAGGGCAGGCGCCTCGTGTTCACGGTGTCCGCCACGGATTCCGCCGGTCTCGTCGGTGCGGGCCGGGTGACTCGTGTGGTCGTGGAGACCGAGCTGTTCCTCGCCAAGGCCCGCTAGGAGCGAGCGCCAATCGGGCTCGCGATTTAACGAGCTCTTCTCAGCGGTCCTGTGGCCACGCTGCTTCGGCCTGCGCCCTGTCCTTTGGCCGAGCCGGGACCGGTTCGGGCGCCTGGTCCTGGGCCGCTGCGATGACCTCGAGGATCTCCGAGCCCACGAGCTCGCTTCGCTCGAGCAACGCGTCGCGCAATGCCTCTACCACGTGGTGGTTGGACTCGAGCATCTCGCAGGCCTCGGCCTTCGCCTTGCGCAGCAGCGCTTCCACCTCGTCGCGCCCGGCGTCGGTGGAGAGCACCTTGGACACGATGTTGTAGGTGCCGGGCGTCTCGAGCGCGGCCGCTGAGATCAGGGTGCTCCCCATGCCGAGGCTGCCGACCATCTGGCACGCCGCGCTGGTAGCCGCCTGGAGATCCGAAGCCACACCCGAGCTGGTCTCGCCGAAGTACAGCTCCTCTGCGACCATCCCTCCGAAGGCGATCTGCACCAGCGCGTAGATCTCGGAGCGGGTCTTGGTGAAGCGCTCCTCCTCGTCGGAGTGCGCGAGCAGGCCCAGGGCCTCCTTGCGCTTCACGATCGAGAGCACGTCGAGCTTGCGGCCGCGCCCGGCCAGCCAAGCGATCGTGGCGTGTCCCGACTCGTGGGTGGCGATCGTGCGCCTCTCGGCCTCGGTGTACTCGACGGGCTGGGCGAGGCCGATCTCCTCCGTCATCTTGGCCTGTTGCACGTCGGCCCACGAGAGCCTGTCTGCGCCGCGCCGAAGCGCCCAGACGAGGGCCTCGTCGAGGACGTGCTCGATCATCACGGGCGAGTACCCGGCAGTGAGAGCGGCGAGTGTCTCGCGCAGCTCGGGGTCGTCGAGCTCCGGTGCGTGCGCTTTCTTCTCCAGGTAGTAATCGATGATCTCGCGCCGTCCGCTGCGGCTCGGCAGGCCGAAGAAGATGGAGCGGTCGAAGCGCCCCGGGCGCACGAGAGCGGGGTCGAGGTCGGCGGCGCGGTTCGTGGCCCCGATCACCAGGATGTTCGCCGCGGGGGGCATGGGCTTGTGCAGCTCCTGGCCCGACGGGAGCCAGCGGTTGACGAGCTCGATGAGCGCCCCGGCCATGCGGGTCCCCACTGGAGGCTGGTCGAAGGACTGGAGCTGGATCAGGAGCTCGTTCACCACGCCGGCCACACCGTCGTGATGCCGGCCGGCGCCCATGCCGCCGCGGGCCCCACCGATGGCGTCGATCTCCTCGATGAACCCGATCGCCCCGCCCTCTCGGCGGGCGTACTTGCGCAGCGCCTTGAAGTACGAGCGGATCTTGCGGTTGGTCTGGCCGTAGAACATCGACTGGAACGCCGAAGAGGAGACGAACAAGAACGGCACGCCGCCTTCTGCGGCCATCGCCTTCGCCATGTAGGTCTTGCCCGTGCCGGGGGGGCCCTCGAACAGGATCGCCCGGCGCGCGGAGCCTCCCATTCGCTCGGAGAACGTCCGGTGCGCGAGGAAGAGGTTGAGCGTCTTGACCGCCTCGTCGACCACCATTCCCGCGCCCTTCACGTCGGAGAACTTGATGTCGATGTCGTGCGGGCGGTACAGCACGTGCGGCGAGCGGCCGCCTCCTATCAACGGCAGCAGCACCGCCGCTCCGAGGACGACGATGAGCACCATCGCCGGCAGGTACGGCAGCAGCCCGGAGGGGACGTGGGGAAAGCCGAACCCGCCGTGGTGCCAGAGAGCGGCGCGCAAGAAGAGCCAGCCCGCTATCGGCAACAGGGCCAAGGCGAGCCAGGCCCACCGGCGCCGGCGGACGCGCTCGCGGGTGATTCCTACGTCGGCACCCGCGGCGGCGATCACGTCGCTGCGCCCTAGGATCTCCAACTCGGCCACCGCTCCTCTCGTCGCATCGCTACCAATGGCTTGCCGCTTGAAAAAGTGTCGGCTTGCCTGCTTGTCCATCGTCCATCCCCCCGATCCGGATCCCCTGGTACCGGGCCACGGACCTCGCCGTGCCCCCGTCCCAGGAGAGCCGCCTGCCCGACGACTCCTGCTCCCCCGTGTGTGGACAACGTGCTTCGCAACCCGAACCTGCGGAGCTAGCGGTGGCCCGTGCACTCCCGGTGGTGGTTGCCTCGGGCCCAGTCTGCACCTGCGGGACAACATGACGGCCAACGGAAAATCAACAATCGCATAACTCCCTACAAACGAGCGCGCTAAGCGTGCGAGTACGCGCGCAGCGCGAGCTACACGGCGGGCGTTGCCGCACCTGGGCCATCGAGGACGTGGTCCGGATCGCCCGGGCGTGCGCTCCGAACGTCGCTCCAGACCGCTTACACCTAGCGGCCGAGGACGTTCCCGAGCACGCCTCCCACGACCCCTCCTCCGACCGCCTCATGGCGATCGTCGCCGCCGATGTACTCCGAGAGGGCCTGGGCGAGCACAGGCAGCGGCATGCTCTGGAGCCAGATGCTCCCCGGCCCGGTGAGTGTGACGACGTGGTGCCCGTCGGCGCCCATGAAGCGGTTGGCGATCCCCGGCAGCCGCACCACCGAGAAGCTCACGGAGTCCGTGAACATCCCCACGTGGCCCGGGTGGACGAGCAGCGACTGGCCCTGGGCCAGCTCGTAGGTGGCGATCTCCCCCGACATCTCGATCCAGGCCTGTCCCTCGCCCTCGAGCTTCTGGAGCACGAAGCCCTCGCCTCCCCACAGCCCTCCCTTGAAGGTCTGCTGGAGGCAGACCGACGGCGTGATCCCGGGAGTCCCGCAGAGCCAGCCGTGGCGGTGCACGACGTAACCGTGCCCAGGCGAGATGTCGATCGGAAAGATGCGCCCTGGGAGCTTGGCCGCGAACGTCACCATGGCCTGCGAGCCCTGCGCCTCGTAGCGCGTGAGGAACAGCCCTCCCCCTCCGGCCATGCGCTTGAGCCCCGCCATGAGGCCGCCACCGCCGCCAGTGCTGGTCTTCTGCGACATCTGCATGTTGGGCGACATCCACGAGAGATCGCCGTGGGTGGAAACGACGGCCTCACCCGGATCGAGCACCATCTCCAGCACCGGCATCGTCGTGCCCTTCACGTTGGCCTGCATCGCTACCCCTCCTGCCCGCCCCTCGGCTCTTCCGAGAAGGCCTCTCTCCCTATCATCGCCTGCCACCGCGTGCCGCGGCCGATGTAGCGTTGCCCCACGGCCCGAGCGGGCCACCAGGGATCTCCCCCTTTAGCTCACCATGCTCCTGGACGACATCCACGAGCCGGCGGACCTGCGGAGCCTCTCGCAGAGCCAGCTCGCACAGCTCGCCTCGGAGATCCGCGCGCGCATAGTCGATGTCGTCACCTCCAACAGCGGGCACCTCGGCTCGGACCTGGGTGTGGTGGAGCTGACCCTGGCGCTGCATCGGGTGTTCGACTCTCCGAGTGACGCCATCATCTGGGACACCGGCCACCAGGCCTACCCCCACAAGCTGGTCACAGGACGCCAGGGCGCTTTCGGCACCCTGAGGCAACCGGGGGGGATGTCGGGTTACCCCTCGCGCTCCGAGTCGCCACACGACTGGGTGGAGAACAGCCACGCCTCGACCGCGTTGAGCTACGCGCACGGTATCGCGAGCGGCTTCCAGCTAAGAGGCGAGTCCGACCGACGCGTCGTCGCTGTCGTGGGCGACGGGGCGCTCACAGGCGGCATGGCGTACGAGGCTCTCAACAACATCGGCCACTCGAGCTGCCCGGTCATCATCGTGCTCAACGACAATGGCCGCTCCTACGCCCCGACGATCTCGAGGCTCTCGTCCGGACTGACATACCTGCGCCTGAATCCGTCGTACGTGCACGCGCGTGAGCGAATGAGGCGCGCGCTGCGAGGAATGCCGGGTCTGGGGAACCTCGCCTACTCGGGTATGCACGGCCTCACGAGCGCGGTCCGCGAGATCGTGAGCCCCCACCGCTTCTTCGAGGCCCTAGGAGTGCGCTATGCGGGGCCCATCGACGGCCACGACATCGCCGGCATGGAGCAGGCGCTCGCCAACGCAGCAGAGTGGCACGGCCCCATCCTCGTGCACGTCCTCACCCAGAAGGGCCGCGGCTACGCGCCGGCCGAGGACGACGAGGTGCAGCGCCTGCACGACTTCAAGGTCCAGCCCGCCGTCGCAGGCGGTTCGGTAGGCGCCCCGCGGGCTTCGTACACCGAGTCGTTCACGCGCGCCCTGCTGAAGGAGGCCGAGCGAAGGCCCGAGGTAGTCGCCATCACGGCGGCCATGCCGGGGCCGACGGGGCTCCTCCCTTTCCAGCGCGACTTCGGCCACAGGTTCTTCGACGTGGGCATCGCCGAGCAGCACGCTGTCACGGCCGCGGCGGGGATGGCGATGGCGGGGCTGCGCCCGGTGGTCGCCGTCTACTCCACCTTCTTCTCGCGCGCGTTCGATCAGGCCAACCTCGACGTGGGGCTGCACGGGTTGCCGGTCGTGTTCGTGCTCGACCGTGCCGGGATCACCGGAGACGACGGCCCGAGCCACCACGGGTTGCTCGACCTCCCCCAGGCCCTGTCGATCCCCGGCATGACCGTGTTTGCGCCCTCCTCGGCTCAGGAGGTCGAGGCGATGCTCGAGACAGCGCTCTGTATCGACGGGCCGTCCACCATCCGGATGCCGAAGACGCCGGCGCGCACCGTCGCGCCCGACCAGGTGGGGAGCGGCACCTCCGCGAGGCTCGTGCGCCGTGGCGACGGCACCGTGTGCATCCTGGCGGTCGGCAAGCTCGTCGAAGCGGCCGAAGAGGCGGCTGCCAAGCTCGCCGCTGAGGGGATCGAAGCGACGGTCTGGGACGTCCGCGTGGTGTCGCCGCCCGACCCCGAGATGCTGGCGGACGCCGCCGGCCACGACCTGGTGCTCACGGTGGAGGACGGCTTCAGGGTCGGCGGAGCGGGCACGTACCTGGTGGACGCGATGCGCCAACTCGACTCCGCCGAGCACACCCGACCCCCGGTACGCGTTCTCGGCGTGCCTCGCACCTACATCCCACAGGGCAAACCCGACCTGATCCTGGCCGAGCTCGGACTGGACGGACCCGGGATCGCGCAGTCGGTGACCGAGGCGATGGCGGCGGAGAGGGACAGGCTCCAGGCGACCTGAGCAGCTCTGGCTGGCCTTAACGGCTCTGGGCGGCCTGGTCTCGAGGTCAGTTTTCGTGACGGTGCTGGGCGAGCGCGACACGAACATCGGCGATGGAGTCGATAAGCGTGTCGATGCGCCCCGCGAGGGAATCCAACCTGCCGTCCATTCGACCTCCGAAGCTCTCGAAGCGAGCGTCGAGGCTGTCGATCCGAACTCCTAGGCTCCGGATCTCTGTCATCAATTCGGTCGTCGTGGGCTCGCTTGCCATCCGCCCTCTCCCTCTCGGTAACTCAATTCTACGGGACAGTACGGGACGGTACGCCGAGGGTGTAACGCTCCCTTCCCCGTGCGGGAGGTCCGAGGCGGGTTCCCAGCTGACGGGAACTTGTTCTAGTTTGTGCCGGTGGAGTTCAACCTCGCCGACCTCTTCGAAGCGGCGGTCGACGCCTTCGGCGACAGGGAGTACCTGGTATCGGGTGGTCGGAGGCTCACCTACGCGCAGATGGAGGAGCGGGCCAACCGCCTGGCCCACCACTTAGCCGAGAACGGGATCGGCCCCGGCGACCACGTCGGCATCTACGCCCTCAACGGGCCCGAGTGGGTCGAGACGGCATGGGCCGTGTTCAAGCTTCGTGCGGTCTGGGTCAACATCAACTACCGCTACGTACAAGAAGAGCTCCGCTACCTGTTCTCCAACGCCGACCTCGTGGCCCTGGTGCACCAGAGGAAGTTCTCGGCCAACGTGGCAGCCCTGCTCCCGGAGCTGCCCGGCCTCCGCCACGTCGTGGTCATAGACGACGACAGTGCCGAGCCCCACCCGACACAGAGCGCCGTGGGTTACGAGTCGGCTCTCGCAGGCGGCTCCCCCGAGCGTGACTTCGCCCCCCGGTCGGGCGGCGACCTCTACATCCTCTACACCGGCGGCACCACCGGATTGCCGAAGGGGGTGGTGTGGCGGCACGAGGACGTGTTCTTCGCCCTCGGTGGAGGCATCGACGCACTGACCGGTGCCAGGATGGAGCGTCCCGAAGAGATGGTCGCAAAGGGCCGAGCCCAGGGGGGCCAGATCACGTTCCTCCCCATCGCCCCGCTCATGCACGGGGCCACGCAGTGGGCGGTGATGGGGCAGAGCTTCACGGGCAACCGGATCGTGCTGCTCGAGAAGTTCGACCCGCACGAGGTGTGGCAGACGGTCGAGTCCGAGCGGGTCAACATGGTCATGATCACGGGCGACGCCATGGGCAAGCCGCTCATCGAGGTGCTCGACGAGCCCGGCGCCTCCTACGACCTCTCCTCGCTCATCGGGTTCACGTCCACCGCCGCGCTCTTCTCACCGGCGGTCAAGGACGATTTCTTCCGCCGCTTCCCGAACCTCGTGATGACCGACGCCGTCGGCTCGTCGGAGTCGGGCAACAACGGCCTCAGCATGGTCCGCCCTGGCGCCACCGCCATGCGAAGCGGACCCACGGTGACCTCCCTCGGTGAGACCGTGGTGTTCGACGAGAACCTCGAGATCGTGAAGCCCGGATCCGGCGTGGTGGGCAAGATTGCCAGGGCCGGCAACATCCCCGTCGGGTACTACAATGACCCCGCCAAGACCGCCGAGGTCTTCATCTCAGTGGACGGCAAGCGCTACGTGATGCCCGGCGACTTCGCGACGGTGGAGGCCGACGGGTCGGTGACGCTCTTGGGCCGCGGGTCGATCTGCATCAACTCCGGCGGGGAGAAGATCTTCCCCGAGGAGGTGGAGGCGGTGGTGCGCTCCCACCCCGACGTCATGGACGCCATCGTGGTCGGTGCCCCCGACGAGCGCTTCGGCCAGCGAGTCGCAGCCATCGTCGAGCCGCGCCCGGGGCACCGCGCGCCCAGCCTCGAGCAGGTCCAGGTGCACTGCCGCGCTCACGTGGCGGGCTACAAGATCCCGCGCCAGTTGCACGTCGTGGAGAAGATCGAGCGCTCTCCCAGCGGAAAGCCCGACTACCCGTGGGCGAACTCCATCGTCGGCCCTACTCCGGGCCCTGGCTGAGGTCGTGCCGCTCGAGCTGGCGCAGTTGGTGAGCGAGGGGCGGGCCGCCGTGCTCACGATGGAGATCCAGCGCGGGGTGGTCGGGGACCTCGCGAGCTTCCCCGACCTCGCCAGCGCCGCGGCCGACGGCGGAACGATCGCCAACGCCGCGCGTCTTTGCGCCGCGGCCCGCACGGCGCGAGTGCCCGTCGTGCACTGCACAGCCGGCTTTCGCTCGGACCGGCTCGGCTCCCCCGTCAACGCGCCGCTCGTCGCCTCGGTTCTGCGTCGCCCCGAGCACATGCTCGAGGGCACGGCAGCGGTGGAGCTCGACCCGGAGCTCGCGCCGGAGAAGACGGACCTATTCTCGCATCGCCGCCACGGGGTCTCCCCCTTCACCGGGACCGACCTCGATCCGACCCTGCGCGCGCTCGGTGTGTCGACGGTCGTCGCCACCGGCGTCTCGCTCAACATCGCCATCGTGGGCCTGACGATCGAAGCCGTGAACCTCGGCTACCGAGTCGTCGTGGCGACTGACGCCGTCGCCGGCGTGCCCGCCGAGTACGCGTCAGCGGTGCTCGAGCACACTCTGAAGCCGCTTGCGCGCCTGGCGACCGTCGACGAGATCTGTGCATGTCTCACGTGGTGAGGGCGCTCTCCCCCGCTCCCGCGTAGATCTCGTTCGCCCGCCAGCAGTACCAGGCCACCACCGACCTGTAGGGCCGGAAACCCTCACCGAGCGGCTCGAGCTCCTTCGGCGTCGGCATCGGCACGCCCCAAGCGAGGCCGTATCCGCGGCGGACACCGAGGTCCCCGGTCGGCCACACGTCGAGCCTGCGCAGCTGGAAGAGGAGGAACATCTGCGCCGTCCACCTCCCGATCCCGCGCACGCTGGAGAGCCTCTCGATGACCTCCTCGTCGCTCTCGCGCCCGAGCCCGCGCGCCTCCAGGACGACCGTCCCGTCGAGGACCTTCGTCGCAAGGTCGGTCAGCGAGGCCGCCTTCGAGCCGGACAGCCCGACCGAACGCAGCGACTTCGGGTCGAGAGCGAGCAGGGCTTCCGGTGTGACCGAGCCGCCGAGAGCCTCGACCAGCCGTCCGTGTATCGCCGCGGCAGCCGCACCGGCCAGCTGCTGGTAGACCACCGAGCGGACCAGCGCGGCGAAGTGGCTCTCGTGCGGGGGCCGGAGCTTGGGCAGCCCGGCGGCTTTCACGAGCTCTCCCATCACCGGGTGGCGAGTGGCGAGCTCGCGCGCCGCCGCAGCGTGTGAGACACGAGCCACTGCCGGGCATTCTGCCCCAAACGAGGGCGAGGGCCCCTCAGCGCCCTAGCTGAGCCTCGCGCTGGCGGGTGGTCGAGTGGACCGGGTCGGTGTCGAACTTGGGTATCACGTGACGGCCGAAGGTCGCGACCGCCTCGGTGCATATCTCGATCGGCATCGACGAGGAGAGCATGCCGAAGCTCAGCTGGTCGGCACCGCTGTCGGCGAACCGCTGGATGGTCTTCGTGACCTCGTCGGGGTCGCCTACGGCGATCTCGCCCGCGGCAATGCGCTTGTCGACCTGCTCCTGGGTCTGGTCGGGGATGATCTCAGGCCACTCGGGGATGCCGGGCGGGCGGGGGAACGTGTCGAGGTACCGGAACACGAGGCTCAGGTAGTAACCGACGTCCATGTCCGAGAACACCTGGCGCGCGCGCCCGCCGTCCTCGAGGCAGAGCATCTGCGTGGTGATCATCACGTTGTTGTTGACGTAGCCGCCGATGGGCTCGGCGTTCTCGATGTCCTTCTTGTACTGCTCGATGAGCGGGATGAACTGCTCGGGCTTGCCGAACGCGAAGCACAGCACCCCGAGGCCCTGGCGGGCCGCAAGCTCGAAGGTGCTCGGGCTGCCGGCCGCCACCCAGAGCGGGGGATGGGGATCGGTGTAGGGCTTGGGCAGCACGTTGCGAGGCGGCATCGAGAAGAACTTGCCGTCGAAGGAGTACTCGGTGTCCTTCCACATCTGAACTATCTGGGGAAGGGTCTCGGCGACCATCTCCCTGGTCAGCTCGGGGTCCTCTATCCCGAATCCCTTCTGCTCGGTCGTCGAGGAGCCCCTGCCGGTACCGAACTCGAAGCGTCCCTCCGATAGGTGGTCGAGCATGGCCACGCGCTCGGCGATCCGGGCCGGGTGGTTGGCGGGCGGAGTGATGTTGAAGATGCCCGAGCCCAGGTGGATGTTCTTCGTCTCGGCGGCGACGAAGGCCAGGAACGACTCGTTGGCCGATAGGTGCGAGTACTCGGTGAGGAAGTGATGCTCGGTGGCCCACGTGTACTTGAACCCCGCCGCGTCGGCGGCCTTCACGTAGGCGACCTCGTCCATGATCCGCCGGTGCTCGGCGCCCGCCCCGTGGGCCGCCCGGAACTTGGGCGGCAAGCAGACTCCGTTGAAGATCCCGAACTCCATCGATCGACCGTACCACTCTGGGACCAAAAATGCAACGTGTTCCATTTTTGTGGGGTCTAGAGCGCCGTGTTGCCGAGTCCCCTATAAACGCTTTCAACACTCAGCTCACCCCGGTCGTCTCGGCGGGACCGTCCGACCGGACAGACCCTTGGCAGGATGTGTTGCCGCCACCTCCGAGTTCAGTCGAGCGGATAGAACACCGAATCGTTTGCGACTGCCCGGCGCCAGAGCAGATCCCTAGTGGCGGCGTTGACGCCGATCTGGGCGCACACGTCGTCGTACTGATCGCATACCACGGATGCGCACTCATCGATTACGGACGAGGCCTCACGTTCCGACAGCTGGAACACACTCGCTGCGCCAATACAAGCGGCGAGTCGGGAGCGTCGCTCGCCGTTCGCGCCGAAGGCCATGACCTGTGCAGTCTCGCCGGTCGAGCGGGGCTGCGGGCAAACGTCGAAAGTGGGCGTGAGCGTCAGGGTGGTCCCGTCCCAGAAGGCGGCGTGGTTGCGGGGGTGATCGTCGGTGTTCCCGACAAGCACGTTCACGACGAGGCGTCGGAACAACTGCTGAAGCGTCGCGTCCGGCGCGTCGAACCGGAGCCGGATCTGCTCGGCGAGATCGACATAGGAGCCGTACCGGGCGGCTAGCTCGTGCAGCCCAAGCAGCGTTAGGGCGCTGAGGACGCTGAGGCGGCGCCCACCCTCGGGCCGGTCGAAGCGCTCAATGAGCAGGACGTCACGCCCCGCAGCGGTCGTGAGCGTCGTCGGCGCGGTGTCTACGCCACAGCGCCGAGCGAGCTCCATGCCAATCGCTTCGGCTTGTATCCAGGGGAATGTGTCAGTGGAAACCGAGAACTTGGCGATGAGCTGCCGGCTACCGTCCATGAGCAGAGCCTTGGGGCGTGCACCTCCAATGGCGGTGCCGTAGGTCAGGGCGTCATCGAGCTCGGGTGAAAACGGCAACCCCCGAGCGAGACGATCGCCAGCCTCTACGAGTTCGGTGAGCGTGCCGTGCTTCGTGCGCGCCCTGTAGTCGTCGGCGGTGTCCTGGAAGTCGAGTGCGCCGATGCGGTTGGATCCGGACTCCAGCAGATAGGTGATGAGCGGGAGCACGGTGGGATCCTGGGCGCCAGCGCCGACTCGACGGCGCAGGATCACCTGCATCCCCCACGAGTCGGGGGCGGCGTCGCGGATTACACCGTGGGCGTCGAGCCCGATCGCCGGCCGCTGCTGGCCGGCCACGAGGGGCAACCCGACGTGCTGGAGGGGAACGCTGTCGGAGCGGCGAAGGTAGGACTGGCCGTAGGTGAGACGAAGCTCGTCACCGACCTGGTCGACCCGACCCGCGACCACCGGTTCGACGGCTCCTGGCAGCCAGGTCCAGACGAACGCCGACGCCTCAGAAGGCATCGTCGACCTCCTCGGGGCGTACGTCGATGCGGGCGGGCAGAAGCGCCAGGTCCCGCTCGCCACGGGCGGCCAGCTCGGCCAGCTCCCGACCTTGCACACCGAACAGGGGCACTGCCAGCACAGTGGCCACCTCGAAGTAGAGGCCGAGGGCGACGTCGGGGTCGCCTCGCTCGATGCGCCGGAGCGTGACCCGGGTCGTGCCGGCCCGCTCGGCGACCGCCTCGGCCGTGCGGCGCTGCCGACGGCGAGCGGCGGCGAGCTGCAGCCCGAGCACGCGGGCAGCTTCGGTGGTCTGGGAAAGGTACTGACGTGCCATCAAAACGAAACCCTTTCATGGATATTATACGATCCATAGTTGGCGTTATGGATAGCCTAATATCCAGCACACCGGCACGTATCACCTCCTCCTGCTCGGGTCGGAGGGGCCCGGTAATTACCCGGGTACCAAGGAGTAGCAGGAGGAGTGCAGCGCTCGTGACCTCGTACTCACAAAGGGCAGCTCGGTATCTGCGAAAGGGTGGGTCACCGCTCGCTCCTGGATCACACTGTGGTAATCCTTCGTTTGAAAGAACAGGTCAACGGTGATCGCGCGGAACCACCGCAGCTTCACCGCACCGGTCGTCTCCGCCAGTCGGAGAAGCCGGTCTCCCCACTTGATGCCAGCCGGCAGTGCTCGCAAGACGCGAAGCGAGTCGTCTTTGGGCACGGCAATGTTGAGGTCGATGTCGTCGGTGGCACGAGGGCTTACGACGTGGTAGGCGAGCGCCAGCGCTCCTCCGAACGCGTGCGCGATGGCCTCCTCATCTAGAGATTCGTGGAGGTCGACAACCAGGGTTCGAAAGGGTCTCTCTGCCTTTCGTCACGTCACGTCACGTCACGTCACGCCGCGCCTCGGCGGGGTCGACTCGGGGGAAGAGCATCGACGAGGTCGAGCAGGTCCAGGAGCCGAATGTTGTTCACATACGGATTGGGGAAGTTCGAATCGGCCATGTCCGCCAAGGTGACCGTGTGGCCCGTCGCTGCCAGGAGCTTCAGCAGCGTGTTCACCGTCGGGTCTCGCCTGCCGTTCTCGTATTCACTGATCCTCGAAGGGGCCAAGCCGCTCGCCGAGGAGAGCTCGCGCTGAGTCATGCCGGCCGCTTTGCGCGCCTGGATTATCAGGTGCCCCGCGGGTGAATACTTCCTCACTTCCATAAGTTATCACTTATGAGAACATTGGCCTCCACGAAACGCCCTCTGGCTGACAAAATCAGTCGGTCTCTGGTTCTCGGGCCTTCCGCCTGTCGGGTCGCGCTCCGGTGGGAATGCCGTGTTGCGACGGCGATTTTCCGTTGACCCAGGACTACGCTCGGAAATATGACCGCCGCCCAGGTCCTCGTCGTCGACGACAACGACGCGATCCGGTCATCGGTGGCGGAGCTGGTGGCGAGCGCCGGCTACACCGTGGCGGAAGCCGCCGACGCCCAGTCCGCCCTGGAGGTGCTGCGCACCACCGAGGTAGGAGCCCTGCTGCTCGACCTGCGGATGCCCGGAGGGGGCGGTCTCGCGGTCCTCGAAGCCCTCGACAACCCCCCGCCGGTGATCCTGATGTCGGCCTTCGTGCTCGACAACGATCAGCAGGAGAGGGTCGACGCCAAGATCTTCGTCCAGCTCGTGAAGCCCTTCCATCCCCGGCGCCTGCTCGACGCGGTCGCCTCGGCGATAGGCGCCCCCACAGCCGCTCCGGCAACCGCTCCCGCCGCTTCGCCCGACGTCACCTAGATCGTCAGCGGTCCACGCCAAGCACCAGGCCGCTCGTGGGCACCCCGGTGCCCGCCGTCACCACGATGTGCTCGAGCCCGCCGACCTGGTTGACAGCGCTGCCGCGGACCTGGCGCACGCCCTCGGCGATGCCGTTCACCCCGTGGATGTAGGCCTCGCCCAGCTGGCCACCGTGGGTGTTGGTCGGCAGGCGCCCTCCTAGCAGCAGGTTGCCGTCGCGCACGAAGTCCTTGGCCTCGCCGAAGTCACAGAAGCCGAGCTCCTCCAGCTGGTAGAGGACGAACGGGGTGAAGTGGTCGTAGAGCACGGCCGCCTGCGCGTCGGCTGGCGACAGCCCCGAGGTCTCCCAAAGCTGGCGCGCCACCACCCCCATCTCGGGCAGTCGGGTCATGTCGTCGCGGTAGTAGGAGGTCATCATGTCCTGCTGGTCGCCCGAACCCTGCGCCGCCGCGCGGATCACCGCCGGCGGCCGGGGCAGGTCGCGGGCGCGCTCGAGGCTCGTGACCACGAGGGCCTGGGCGCCGTCGGACTCCTGGCAGCAGTCGAGCAGGCGCAGGGGCTCCACGATCCAGCGCGAGGCCTGGTGCTCGGCGAGCGTGATGGGTTTGCCGTAGAACCATGCGGCGGGGTTGGTCGCCGCGTGCTGTCGGTCGGCGACGGCCACCCGGCCGAAGTCCTCGGTGGTGGCACCGGTCGCGTGCAGGTAGCGCTGGGCGAACATCGCCACCCACGACGCCGGGGTGAGCAGGCCCTGGGGGGCGTACCACGAGAAGTTGGCGTTTTCGGCGTTCGGCACGGGCGCCCGCTGCTGTACGCCGGCACCGAAGCGGTGCCCGGAGCGCTCGTTGAACGCGCGGTAGCAGACCACCACGTCGGCCACCCCGCAGACCACTGCCATCGCTGCCTGCTGGACGGTGGCGCAAGCGGCGCCACCGCCGTAGTGGATTCGGCTGAAGAAGGTGAGCTCCCCCATGCCGAGCGACCGCGCGACCTCGATCTCGGGATTGGTGTCGGCGGAGAACGTCACGAGCCCGTCCACGTCCTTCGGCGAGAGGCCTGCGTCGGAGATCGCCGCGCCCACCGCCTCGACCGCCAGCCGCAGCTCGCTCCGACCGGAGTCCTTCGAGAACTCCGTCGCGCCGATCCCGCAGATGGCCGTGGTGCCGGCGTAGGCGTGGCGGATCCTGCGCGTGTGGTTGCCCATCGGTGATCTCGCTAGCCGTCGCGCTGAGGCAACGTGATCTCGACGGTGCCGGTCACGTGGTCACCGAGGCTGTTGGCGCCCCGGATCGCCACCCTCACGTGCGGAGGAGCCACCTCCTCCACGCGGCCCGACAACAACATCGTGTCGCCGGGGTAGTTGGGAGCGCCGAGGCGGATCGAGACGCTCTTCAGCACGGCGCCGGGCCCCGCCCAGTCGGTGACGAACCTCCCGACGAGCCCGTTGGAGGTGAGGATGTTCATGAAGATGTCCTTCGACCCGCGCTCGACGGCCAGCTGCGCGTCGTGGTGCACGTCCTGGTAGTCGCGCGAGGCGATGGCGCCCGCCACGATCAGTGTGCGCGTGATGGGGATCTCGAGCTCTGCGAGCTCGTCGCCGACCGACACCTCGTCGGCGGTCAAGGTCTGCTCACGCACCGGCATCGGCTGATACGACCTCCTTCTTCACACGCTCTGAGAGCAGCGACCCGAGCCTTGCGAGCTCGGCGCTCGGCCCCCCGAGCATGAGCTCGATCTGCTTCCCCCACAGGAAGTAGCGGTGTATCGGGTACTCGACGTCTGCCCCCATGCCGCCGTGGAGGTGCTGTGTCGCGTGGACCACGCGCTGACCCGCCTCCGATGCCCACCACATGGCCGATGCCACGGCCTCCTCGGCCCGCCGCCTGGTGTCGAGACGCCAGGCGGCGTCCCACAGCGTGACCCTGATCGCCTCTGTGTCGATGTAGGCGTCGGCTGCGCGCAGCATCGTCGCCTGGAAGGACGAGAGCGGCCTGCCGAATTGCCGCCGCTCGTTCAAGAACGCCGCCGTGCGCCTCACGGCCTCCTCGCACACCCCGAGCGCGATCGCGCACAGCCCGGTACGCGCGCGCTGGAGGGTCCACTCGACGACTTCGTCGCCGTCGTCCGGGCCGGCCAGCACGTCCTCGCCCGCGACGCGCGCCGTGTCGAACCGCAGGTGCGGATGGACCTGACGGTCGGTCGTGACGGCGCGCTCCATAGCCACGCCGTCGCGGCGCGGGTCGACGAGCACCACGGCCGTGCCGGCGCCGGTGATCACGGGCACGAGCACCGCCGAGGCGAGATGTGCCTGTGGGACCGCGCGCGCATGACCGCTCAGCACGAGACCACCCGAACCGTCGGGCTCGGCGCGCACCTCGGGCCGGCCGCGCGCCGCCACCTCGGTGAGGGCGGCGGAGAGCCTCGTCTCGCCGGCCGCCACTGCGCCCAGCCACCGCGCCTTGTGCGCGGGGGAGCCGAAGCGCGCGATCGGCATGGCGCCGAGCACGCAGGTCGCCCACAGCGGCACCGGCGCGACCGCCCGCCCCTGCGCCTCGAGCACCTGCGCCAGCTCGACCAGCCCGAGGCCCGAGCCCCCTTGATCGGTGGGCACCGCTATGCCGAGCAGGTTGGCCTTGGCGAGCTCGGCCCAGAGCTGCGCGTCGAACCGGTCTTCGCTGCGCTCGACCTCCGCCACCCGCTGGGGGGTGACCAGGCCGGCGAAGACCTTTCCCGCCGACTCGGCGACCGCTTGCGCCTCCTCCCCGAAACCGAAGTCCATCAGCGCGCTCCTCCATCGCGCCCACCCGACACCGACGCGGCGGCGAACCCGCCGCCATCGGACCCAGCGGCAACCCTGCCCGCGTCGGCCCGCGCCGGGCGGAACATCGGGAGGGTGAGCCCCTCGTCCACCGCCACCAGCTCGCAGTCGACGGGCATCCCGATCCACACGTCGCCCGGGCTCACACCCAAGAGGTCGGCGACGAGCCGCGTGCCCTCCTCGAGCTCGACCAGACCGATCGGAAGCGGGTAGTCGAACCCTGGCACCTGGGGGTGGTGGACCACCACGTAGCTGAAGACCGTCCCGCGACCGGAGGACTCGACCGTGTCCCATTCCATGGACCCGCACTCGCTGCACGAGGGGCGCGGAGGGTGGCGCAACCTGCCGCAGCTGGCGCATCGCTGGATCAGCAGCTTGCCCTGCTTGGCCCCCTCGAAGAAGAACGAGTTGTCGCGGGTGATGGCGGGCGCCGGCCTCGACGGGCGCTCGCCGGCGGCCTTCACGCCTGCGCCTCCCCCGGGGCCTTGCTCCCCCGCGTGACGTGGCCGGAAACGAAGTATGCGAAACCTCATGGTGGCCACGGGCTCGCCGTGCTCGTCGGAGAAGTCGATGCGGGTGGTCACGAAGTGACCGGCCCCGAGCGCCGTCGACTTCTCGGGGGAGACGGACTCGATCACCGAGTTGGCGCTTAGTCGGTCGCCGAGTTGGAGGGGCCTGAGATACTCCTGCTCGCAATTGGTCGCCACCACCGATGTGAACCCGGCGTCGTCGAGCAGGGACATCAAGCTGTCCAGTGCGGAGGCGCTCGAGGCCACGCCTGCTCGTCGTGCGGTCTCGATCTCGGCGCTCGCCTTGTAGCCGCGCATGATCCATGCCTGGAGCATCGTCGGCGGTGCCACCACCCCTTCGAACCCGTTCGCTCTCGCGGCTTGCTCGTCCACGTAGACCGGGTTCTCGTCCCCCATCGCCTCCACCCAGTGACGGATCATGGCCGAGTTGACGGGGTCAGCCGCGACCGCGGTCGGCCCCGAAGCCTTGCCCTCGAGCTCCTTCAAGCGTGCGAGGAGCTCCCCACCGGCCGCACCGGCCGGCTCGGCGCTCACCGCGCACCTCGGGTCATTCCCAGGCCTGCCGTGGCGACGATCTCGCGCTGTATCTCGTTCACTCCCCCGCCGAAGGTGTTGATCTGTGCGTGGCGTGCCTGGCGTTCGAGGCGCCCCTCGAGCGCGGCGCCGGGGGAGCCGGGTGCGATATAGCCGGCGGCACCGACGATCCCGAGCAGCCGCCGGTAGATGTCGATGCTGCGCTCCACGCCGAAGACCTTGACCGCCGAGGAGTCAGCCGCCTCCAAGCGCCCTTCCGCTACGGCGCTCGCCATACGCCAGTTGAGCAGGTACAGGGCGTGGAGCTCCGCCCTGCAGCGCGCCAGATCCGATTGAACCCAGGGGAGGTCGAGCACGGTGTTAGTCGATGGTGGGGTTGGATTGGCCCCCGGGGCACCGGCACCGGCGCCGTCACCGTCCAGCGGGGTCGTCGCGGCCCAAGCCGCAACTTCCTCGAAGAGCAACGAAGCGAACCCGCTCCACGCCGCCAGCCCCACGCGTTCGTGGTTCAGCTGGGTGGTGATCATTCGCCACCCCTCGTTCTCGGCCCCGACCCGGTTGGCGACCGGCACTCGCACGTCCTCGTAGTACGTGGCGGTGGTCTTGGCACCGGCGACGGTGGCGATGGGGCTGTAGGAGAAACCGGGCGAGTCCGTCGCCACGCAAAGGATCGATATGCCCTTGTGTTTCGGAGCCTCCGGGTCGGTGCGCACGGCCAGCCACACGTAGTCGGCGAGCTCCGCGCCGCTCGTAAAGATCTTGGCCCCGTTCACGACGTACTCCTCGCCGTCGCGTGCGGCGCGAGTGCGCAGCGAGGCGAGGTCGGTGCCGGCCTCGGGCTCGGTGTACCCGATGGCGAAGTTGATCTCGCCAGAGAGGATCCCCGGCAGGAAGTAGGACTTCTGCTCGTCGGCCCCGTAGCGCATGATCGTCGGCCCGACTGTGTTGACCGTCACGAACGGGAAGGGGGCGCCCGCCCTGCGGGTCTCGTCGAAGAAGACGAACTGGTCGGTGGCGGGGCGACCCTGGCCACCGAACTCCACGGGCCAGCCGATGCCGAGCCACCCGTCCTTGCCGATGTGGCGCACCACCTGCCGCCACTGCTTGCCGCCCTCGCCGACCTCGCCTATCCCGGCGCGCACCTCTTCGGTGAGCAGGTCCGCGTAGTAGGCACGCAACTCGCGTCGCAGCTCGAGCTGCTCGGCGGTCTCCTCGAAGAACATGGCCTCCTGCCTCCGGTGGTCCGGGCCGGCATCACCGGTCCCGGCCGTCAGTGAAACCCGTTCTAGTTTGGCATGCTCCACCAGCGAGCGCCATCGGGCGAGGCCGGCCAAAAGGCCACTTGCCGGAGCCGGATGGCTCGTCGGCCCGGGCCGGGTCGCTCAGGCGCTCGCGGCGGTGGAGACCTGCCTGAGCGAGTGCGGCACGTGCACCCGCCTGGACGAGCCGACGGCGAGCAGCGCGCCCAGCCCGAGCAGGAGCAGCACCGCCATCGTGCGCTGCGCGCTCGCTCCCAGCCCGCCGGCCGGCGCCGGCTTGGAGCCGGCGGCGAGACGACCCGGCACCGAGCCCCCGGTTGCTGGTGAGGACGTACCCGACGGAGAGGAAGCCGGGCTCGCACCCTGCTGGGCCGGCGTGCTTGCCGGCGAGAAGGGGCTGAGGCCGAATTCCGAGGAGACGTCCGAAGCCGAGCCCACCGAGGAGGGGGCCGTCGAGGAGGAGCCTTCCGAGCCGGCGAGGTTGCTGTTGGCGTTGGAGAGCGGCGACTCGTTCGTGACGCCGAAGCTGGTCGCTCCCGGCGGGTCGATCACCGCCTGGAACGCACCCGACGGACTCGACCCGGGCACGATCGCGAGGGAGAACACGCCTTGCTCGAGGGTCGACTCCTGCTGCGAGGTCACCGCAAACGAGACGGTGTTGCCAGAGACGTTCCCCGTCACCGCTTGCCCGGACCCGCACGAGTAAGAGGGAGCCTGGCCCGAGTCCTGGTCACCGCCTGCACTCCACAGCGGGCTGCTCGTCGGGCAGGCGACGAGATCGCCGCTGGAGACGTTGGCGGACGTGGACGAGTCGAGGGCGAGGCTCAAGGTGGCCGTGATGGAGCTCGGGTCCACGCTCTGTCCCTGCGAGTTGAGCGGGACTGCGTACTCCACGGTCGCGAAGGCGAGCGTGTCCCCGACGGTCTTGCCGCCGACCTGGCCCGAGGGGGCGCCGACGGGCGAGCCCGGCACAGCAGGAGCAGGGGGCAGGTTCTGCTGTGGCTCGGCGACCCCTGCCGGCGCGTAGGAGACCTCGAGCTGGCCGGACTGGGCAGCAGACGGGGTCTGCTCGCCCGTCACCTGCTGCGCGCCGCTGTTGTCGTACCAGGCTGTCTTCGTCGGGCCGAGGGTGGTGGCGCCGAAGGCGCTCGAGGTGGCGAACCAGCTCGTCGCAGCGAGCGCCAAGCACACCACGGCACCTGCGCGCATCGCGACGATCCGGACTCGGCCGCTCACGGCGCCATTCCACCGAGGTAGGACTCGATCACCGCGGGGTGGTTCGTCACCTCTTCGGGCGTGCCGCGCACCAGCACGCGCCCGAGGTCGAGGGCGATCATCTCGTCGGAGATCGAGGTGATGAGCGGCATGTCGTGCTCGATCACGAGCATCGAGCACCCGGTCTCTCGCCGGATCTGCTGGAGCAACGGGCCGAGCGCCTCCGTCTCGCGCTGCGCGATGCCCGAGGAGGGCTCGTCCAGAGCCAGCACGGACGGGTTGTGACCGATGGCCATGGCGAGGTCGACTATCCGCCTGCTGCCGGTCGAGAGCTCGGACACGAACTTGTCGCGGTAAGCGCCGAGGTTCAGCAGCTCCACCAGCTCCTCCACCGTGAAGGCCACGTCGGCCTCCGAGTCCTGGATCGCCGGAAGGTAGAACAGGGACGAGAGGTGGTCGCGCACCTCGATGTGGCGCTCGAGGCCGATGGCGAGGTTCTCCGCGACCGTGAGGGAGGGAAAGATCCGGGCGTCCTGGAAGGAGCGCCCCAGTCCGGCGCTCGCGCGTCGATCGGTGTTCCAGGAGGTGACGTCTTGTCCCGAGAGCAAGATGCGCCCGCCGTCAGCAGCCAGCAGGCCCGAGACGAGGTCGAAGATGGTGGTCTTGCCTGCGCCGTTCGGGCCGATCAGCCCGAGTATCTCCCCCTCCGCCAACGCGAAGCTCACGTGGTCCACCGCCGTGATACCGCCGAAGCGCTTGGCGAGCTGGCTCACCTCGAGCACGGCGTCCTTGTCTTCTGGGAGACCGGCGGGGCGGGGTGCGCCGTGCACCTGCACGGTGGGCGCCGGGAAAGGCTCGGCGGAATGTTGCCCAACCTCTGATGCTGCGGGTGATGCTGCGGGCCGGTCCGTGAGAGCCGCGGCTCGCACTGCCGGGTCCTCGAGCGCGCCCTCCAGGAACACCGAGCGCAAGATGTCGTCGCGACCTAGCAGCTCGGCCGTCGGGCCGCTGAAGCGGACCTCTCCCTTCTCCATGAAATACGCCCTCGACGCCAACCTGAGGGCCACGTTCACCGACTGCTCCACGATGACCACCGTCGAGCCCTCGTCGTGGATGGCGCGCACCAGCTCTAGGAGGTCCGCCACCACCGAAGGTGCGAGCCCGAGCGAGAGCTCGTCGATGACGAGCAGGCGCGGCTTGGCGACGAAGGCCATCGCCAGGGCGAGCTGCTGCTGCTCGCCTCCCGAGAGGTTCCCTGCCAACTGCCTCCAGCGCTCGCGCAGGCGCCCGAAGCGCTCGAGCACGTACTCGAGTCGCGAGGCGGTGGTGGCCGGGTCCTCGGAGGCGAAGAGCCACGCACCGACCTTGAAGTGCTCCTCCACGCTCAAGGTGGGAAACACGGCCCTGCCGCCGGGAACGTGGACGATGCCCATGCGCGCGGTGCTGACAGCATCGGCGTGGGTGATGTCCCTCGAGTCGAAGAAGATCGAACCGCCGATGGGGTCGACCAGACCCGACACGGCCTTCAAGAGAGTGGACTTGCCGGCCCCGTTGGTCCCCAAGAGCGCGACGATCTCTCCCTCGGCGACCTCGAGGTCGACGCCGAAGAGCACCTGCACACCGTCGTACGCGACCTCGACTCCTTCGCAGCGCAGCACCGGCGTGGCGCGCGCCAGCGACCAGCCTCGCTGAGTTTGGACCTCGTCGGTGAGGGTCACTCGACCGGCTCCGGTGTCCGCGACGCTCCGCGGGCGGAGGCGGGACGCAGGTGCTCGTGGTCCGCCGCCTCCGAGAGCGAGAACTCGGAGAAGCAGACCGGGCAGGTGATGGTCCTGCCGCCGGTACCGTCGGGTGCACTCGATAGGCCCGAGCCAGCCGCGCCGTTGGGGTGGGCCCGGGTGAACTGCTGCTCTGCGGCGGAGATGGCGTCGCGCGCCTGGTCGGCCTCCACTCGGCGGTCCGCTACGAGCGAGGGCACCAGGATGTCGTGGCGGGCGGCCACCCGGCGAAGGAAGCGGTCACGGAGCTGATATCCCCACTCCGCGTTGCCCGACGGGTACTGCAAGAGCGTGATTATGAGACCTGGGCCCGCGAGGATGAGCGGAAGCGCGGAGGTGACGTCCGGACCGAGGACCGGGTTGAGGAGCTTGGGCCCGAAGAGGGTGAACGCCTCGAACACCACCGCACCCGAGACGGCCCACGGCAGGGAGTTGGCGCCGCCCACCACCACCGCAAGGAAGATGATGATGGAGTACTGCGGGGCGAAGCTGTCCGGGATCACGTTGCCCTGCGCGTACATGAGCAGCACGCCGGCCAACCCCGCGATCCCGCCGGCGACTGCGAAGGCGGCCACCCGGCTGCGCACGACGTTGATAGCGAACGAGGCCGCCGCCCGCTGGTTGTCGCGAAGCGCGATCAGCACCCTGCCGCTGTGGAAGCGCCGGAAGGAGCTCGCGGCGGCCATCGCGAGGCCGAGGCAGACCAGGCACAAGAAGTAGTAGTTGCGGTTGGGCCCGATGTCGCCGAGCGATATGCGCTGCCAGAGATTGGGACGGTTGATCTGGGCGGCGAAGCCGGTGGGCATCAGGTGGGCGCCGATCCAGTAGTGGGGGTTCATCACGTAGGACCACATCATGTAGTTGAAGGCCAGGGTGATGACCGCCAGTTGCATTCCCGCGAAACGCGCGGCGGGCAGGCCGATGAGCACGGCCACCACCACCCCCGAGACGATCCCGAGACCGAGCACGGCGAAGAAGTCGGGGTTGTGGTTCGCCACGAGCCCGCCGGTGACCAGCGCGCCCGCGGCAGCCAGCCCGAACTGACCCAGGCTGATCTGGCCCGACCAACCCGTGAGCACGACCATCGACACCGCCACGATCCCGTAGATGGGCAGGACCACCAGGTCCGGGATCTGGTCGGCACCAAGCACCAGGCCGAGCACGACCGCCACCACTACCAAGGCCGCCGGTACCGCAACGCGCAGCGCCTTCACCTGGCGCAGGTCGCGCAGCTCGGCCGGGACCGGCCGGAATTCCTTCAGTGCGCGCCAGGTCTCGACGCCCGTGTCGAACGCGCGGGCGACGCCTCCGCGCTGGAAGACGAGCGCGAGAAGGATCACGACGAACATGTAGGCGGTCGCGACGTCGGAGGACCCGGAGCTCTGCACGGACGCGAACGCCAAGATTCCCGAGGCGCAGCCGGCTCCGAGGGCGAGCCCGATCTTGTTGAACCTGGCGACGACGGCCGCCGCAAGGGCGAACAGCAACGACGGGTCGAGGATGAGCGAGGTGTCCTGGGGCACTCCGATCACCGGCGACTGGAAGTAGACGGCCAGCGATGCGAGCAGCCCCGCCAGCATCCAGGCCACGGTGCCGAGGAGGCGCACCGGGATCCCGAGAAGCTGCGCCCGGTCGGCGTTCTCGGCGGAAGCCCGCAGCGCAAGCCCGACACGCGTGCCGCGCAGGAACAGCACTAGGCCGATTGTGAGCACCAGCACCACGGCGATCTCGGCAACCTCGTTTCCCGTGATCACGGGCTGGCCCCGGCCGTTGTGGATGGCGAAGTTCTGCCAGGGAGTCGGGACCGCCGAGATCTCCTTCGCGCTGTGACCCATCCAGATGGGGATGAAGTACGCGAGCAGCGAGAAGGTCTCCGCCACCCCGATGGTGAGCACCGTCACTATCAGCCGCGGTGAGCTGGTGAAGCGCCTCATGACCGCGATGTCGGTGAGGGCCCCCATGAGCGGGCCCCCGACCAGCACGATCGGCAGGACCAGCACGTAGTCGATGTGGAATTGGATGTCGAGGTACAGCGCCACGACAGCGGGCACCGACCCGACGGCGACCGCGGCGAAGTTGATCACCCGCAGGGTCCGGTACATGAGGACCATCGCCACGGCGATGATCCCGTAGAGGGAGCCGAGGGCGATCCCGTTCACGAGGTCGGGTAGCGACTGGTGGAACAGCAGCTGCACCACGAGCAGGAAGGCTGCTGCGAGCGCGACGTTGCGCCCGATGCGCCAGCCGGTGCCGTCGCGCGACGCCATTTCGGTCCCGCGCTTGGTGAGGGCGACGATGTCGTCGAACGTGCTGCGCGCCGACCCGAGCGGGCCGCGCCGGCGAGGCGGCATCTGCGGCTCGAGCACGCCGGTGGGATCGAGGTCGTCGGTCACGTCACGTCACGCGTCGCCAGCATCTTCGGTCGTCACGGGCAGGCCGCGGGCCTGGGCTTGGGCACCGGGGCGCCGTTGGGCTCCGACGGGAACTGGCCCAGGTCGAACCTGCCCTCGATCTGGCACATAGTGCCCGCCGTGCCGTTGTAGGGGGACTTGGCGTTGGCGTCCCAGAACACGACCCGGTCGTCCTGGGTCCAGTGCCAGTCGCCGGCCGCGAACCCGAGAAGCTGGTGACCTGTCGTGCCCCCGCCCATCATGCCCATGTCCGGCGCCCGCGCCTGCATGTTGGCGGGCGTGAGGTTCGGACCGGCGTTTTCTATGAGCCCGGCGAACATGAGGAATTGCTGCAAGTAGGTATTCGCGTCGGCGACCGACCCCATCGTGGATCCGAGGGCCGCTGTTTCCCCCTCCATTTTCCAGACGGCCGTGGCAGCGTCCTGGCCCTCGGGTTGCTGGGCCTCGAGGGGCGACAACCCGTAGGCCCCGTAGTACTCGCATCCGTTGGAGGTCGGGCACGCCGCGCCGCCGTCGTAGTTCTGGCTCGTAGCGTCGAGGTCCATGAGCTGGTCGCTGGCGATGGCGTTCTCCGGCCAGTAATTGGCGTCGGCCTCCCCCTGGTAGAGGAACTGGGGGGCGACCGGGTCACACAGGCAGAGCACGACGTTCGCCGGGTTGGTGGTGGTGTCCATGGCGGCGATCCCGGCGGAGACCTGCTCGGCGGCTGTGTTGATGTTCTGCGAGTAGAAGTAGGTGTGCCAGACCTTGTCGCCGCAGTCGTGGGCAAGGGCGGGCTCGAGCACCTGGGTGACCGTGTTCTCGTTGTCGGGGTCGTTGGTCGAGATGACCCCCAGCCGCCGCGCCTGCCCGTTGAAGTTCTGAGCCGCGTTCTGGGTGCCCGCCTGGTTGACCACCCGCGAGGGGTCGTTGACGCTCGACACCTGGTTGCACCACCACTGCGCGAAGGCGGTCTCGACGCGGCTCGAGCTCTGGTCGGCGCTGTAGAAGTAGGGCTGGATCGCGTTCGACATCTGGTCGCTGAACCCGTTGCCACCGACCGCGACCGTCTTGTCCTTGGCTATCTCCGCGTAGCACTGCGAGCAGACCGTGTTGTTGACCCACATCACCGCGAACGGGTGGTACTGCTGGATGATGCTGTCCATCTCCGCGTCGAGACAGGTCGTGTCGGGAGGCACCGACTGGCACTGGCCCTGGTAGGTGACGAAGTCGATCTTGCGCCCGTAGAGGACGTAGTGGCTGTTGATGAACTTCGTCATCGCCTGGTCCCACAGCTGCTCGTCGCTGTAGGAGACGTACTGCCCCTCCGCCTGCAAGATGGCGTTGACCTCGGGGCCGTAATTGGTGACGTAGTCCACGACGGTGATCTGGGTGGCGCTCACACCCTGGTAGGTGGCCCCTCCGTTGGCCGGGTCACTGGCGCCGATGGTGCCCGCCGCGCACGGTGGGGCGAACCACACGATGGTGGTGGAGAATTCGCGGCCGTTCGAGCAGTGACTCGTGTCGCCGGCGGCGAAGGCTCCACTGCCGCCGCCCGAGCCCGCCGCCCCGCCGCCGCTCGAACCCGCAGCCCCGCCGCCCGAGCCGCTCGCGCCGGCCGTCCCGGCGGCACCCGATGCTCCTGCCGCCGACCCACCGGCGCCACTCGAGCCCCCAGCCCCCGAGGTCCCCGAGGTCCCCGAGCCACCTCCGGCCGAAATGGCCGATTCGGCGCTACCCGGTGCCGTCGAAGGAGCCACGGCGATGATCAGCGCCTGGAGCGCCAGCACCGCGGCAAAGGGCCAGTAACGAAGGAGAGGGCTGCGCCTCACCAGAACCTCCCGGTCGGATCTCGTCGGGCCTGCCCACGGGCGCGCCCGAGGGGTACAGGCCTGCCACCCGCGGGGAGAAACGCCCTCGCGACGACCACCTTGCGTGGCTGCCGGTTTGCGGGGGGACGCGGTGGGCATATCCTTTCTGAAACACGTTCTAGGGGGAGTCCCGGAATGCAGCTCAGCGACATCGACCTCACGGACTCGAGGAACTTCGTGGCCTCGGTCCCCCACGAGTGGTTCGCCTACCTCCGGCGAAACGCTCCGGTGTTCTGGCACGAGGAGGCCGAGGGGCCGGGGTTCTGGTGCGTCACCAAGTACGACGACTGCGTGACGGTCAACCGCGAGCACCAGCACTTCTCCTCGTCGCGCAGGGCCACGTTCCTCTGGGAGCTGCCCGAGGAGTCCATAGAGGAAATGCGGCTCCTCATGCTGAACATGGACCCACCGCTGCACACCCGCTATCGGCGGCTCGTAAACAAGGGCTTCACCCCGCGCATGGTCGCCCAGCTCGAGGAGAAGATCCACGAGAAGGCTGACGGGATCATCGACACGGTGATCGAGAAGGGCGAGTGCGACTTCGTCACCGACATCTCTGCGGAGCTCCCGCTGATCGTCATTGCGGACCTGCTCGGGGTTCCGCAGGAGGACCGCCACAACATGTTCAATTGGTCGAACCGGATGATCGGCCAGGAGGACCCCGAGTACCAGATCACGCCCGAGGTCGCCCAGCAAGCCTCCATGGAGCTGTACGCCTACGCGACCGGGCTGTTCGCAGAGAAGAGGGCCAACCCTCACGACGACCTGATGAGCGTTCTCACCGACGTGGAAGTCGAGGGCGAGCGCCTGTCGGAGCTCGAGCTGGAGCTGTTCTTCCTGCTGCTCACCGTGGCCGGCAACGAGACCACCCGCAACCTGATGTCCGGTGCGATGCACGCCTTCTTCGAGAACCCCGACCAGTGGCAGAAGCTGCGCCACGACCGTTCGTTGTTGCCGAGCGCCATCGAGGAGATGCTGCGATTCGTCACACCCGTGATGAATTTCCGCCGGCAGACGACGGGCCCGGTGGAGCTACGCGGGCAGAGCATCGGGGATGATCAGAAGGTCGTCTTCTTCCACACCTCGGCCAACCGCGACGAGGACGTGTTTGAGGATCCCGACACGTTCGACATCACGCGCACCCCCAACCCCCACATGGCTTTCGGTGCAGGTGGTCCCCATTTCTGCCTCGGCGCGAACTTGGCGCGCATGGAGATCCGGGTGATGTACGAGCACCTGCTCGACAGGATGCCGGACATCCACCAGGACGGGGAGATCCAGCGGCTCCAGTCGGCGTTCATCAACGGCGTGAAGCACCTGCCTGTCGCCTTCGCGCCCGGCGCCCCGGTTCGGCGCTGAGCTAGCCGGCTTCGGGCGGGGACGAGCGGGGGGCAAAGTGCGGTTCCACCAGGCCCTTACGTTCATCCCCACCGTCCAGGCTCTCGAGGTCGCCAAGGCGGCCGACTCGCAGGGATACGCCGGTGTCTACGTGTCGGACCACATGTTCTTTCCCCGAGAGCGCAAGTCCCGCTACACCTACTCGAAACGCGACGACGGCGCCCCCGGCTTCGGAGACCTCTGGGACCCCGACACCGACTGGCCCGACGTCTGGTGCTTCATCTCGGCGATGGCCGCGGCCACGCACGAGCTCTGCTTCACCACCGGTGTCTACGTAGCCCCCGCGCGCGACCTGATGACGGTGGCCAAGCAGGTCTCGACCGCGGCGGCGCTCTCCGGCGGACGGGTCAACTTCGGCGTTGGGGTGGGGTGGAGCCAGGAGGAGTTCGACGCGACCGGCCAGGACTTCCACACCCGCGGGCGCCGGCTCGACGAAATGATCCCGGCGCTGCGCGCGCTGTGGAAGGGAGGCTGGGTCGAGTACCACGGCTCCTACTACGAGGTGCCGGAGATGCGCATGGAACCGTCGCCGCCTAGACCGATCCCCATCTACGGAGGCGGCCACTCGGAGCCCGCCCTCCGGCGTGCTGCGTCGATCTGCGACGGGTGGATCGCCGCCGGGGCCTACAACCCGGACGAGGCACGCTCCTACCTCTCGCAGCTCCACGAGCAACGACGCGTGGCGGGGCGGGAGAAGGAACCCTTCGCGATCTACCTCTCGCTCTGGGCCGACCCGGACATAGACCTCTACCGGAGCTTCGAGGAGGAGCAGGGCGTGACCGACTTCCTTTGCGCCCCGGCGATGACCGCGCAGGTGGACCGCTCGGATCCCCCCGAGCGACAGCTGCGACAGCGCATCGAGGCATCAGCCCGTTTCGCAGATGAGGTCGTGGACAAGGCACGCTGAGGGGCCGAGGGGACAGACAAGGAGCAACAGATGAAGGATCTCAAGCTGGGGCTGCAGCTCGGTTACTGGGGAGCGGGCCCGCCCGCCGGGGCCGGCGAGCTGGTCGAGGAGGCTGAGCGGCTCGGGTTCGACTCGGTGTGGACGGCAGAGGCCTACGGCTCGGACGCGCTCACCCCGCTCGCCTGGTGGGGCTCGCGCACCTCCCGGGTGCGGCTCGGCACCGCTCTTTGCCAGCTCTCGGCGCGCACCCCCACCGCCATGGCCATGGCCGCCATGACCCTGGATCACCTGACGGGCGGTCGATTCGTGCTCGGGCTCGGCGTGTCGGGGCCCCAGGTGGTGGAAGGCTGGTACGGCCAGTCATTCGAGAAGCCCCTGGCGCGCACGCGCGAGTACGTGTCGGTCGTCCGCCAGGTGCTCGCCCGGGAGAAGCCGGTGGTGAACGAGGGCCCGCACTACCCGCTCCCCTACCCGGGTGGGACGGGGCTCGGCAAGCCCTTGAAGGCCATCGTGCACCCGCTGCGCGCGGACATCCCGATCGTCCTCGGGGCCGAGGGGCCGAAGAACGTGGCGCTCGCGGCCGAGATCGCCGACGGCTGGTTCCCCATCTTCTTCTCGCCCATGCACATGGGAGAGTTCAGCGCTTCGCTCGCCGAGGGCTTCGCTCGTAGCGGTGCGCGGCGGACCGCCGAGGACTTCGAGGTGATCGCCTTCTGCCCGGTCCTCGTCGACGAGGACATCGAGCGCGCCGCGGACTCCATGAGGCCGATGCTCGCCCTCTACATAGGCGGCATGGGGGCGCGCGAGATGAACTTCCACTTCGACGTGTTCGTCCGCATGGGCTTCGAGGCGGAGGCGCACAAGATCCAGGACCTCTATCTCGACGGTCGTAAGGACGAGGCCGCCGCCGCTGTGCCGACGTCGATGGTGGAGAAGATCGCGCTCGTGGGCTCCAAGGAGAAGATCCGCGACGAGCTAGCGATCTGGCGGGAGTCGATCGCCACCACCCTCGTCGTGTCAGGCCCGCCCGCCACGTTGCGGTTGATGGCAGAGCTCTTGCTCTGAGCTTGCCCATTATCCGTAAAGGCTGCTCGGCGCAGCTATCTTGATGTGAGCGGGCTCGACGGACGGTGCGAGCCCGCTGCCGCCATGAGCGGGCGCGTCGATAGGAGGGGCAAACGATGGCTGAGGCTGACCACCCCAGCACCCACAGAGGACCGAAGGCCTGGCGGGCCGACCACCGGCGCAGCGGTGCGCTGGCGAGGGTGGCGATGCTGCCGGCGTTGGGCCTGCTCGGCTTCTCGGCAACCGCCTGCAACAGCAGCACCAATCCAACCCAACAGGCAAACCAACTCATCAACGAAGGTCTCAAGGCACAGTCGAACGGACACCTCGACCAGGCGATAACCGACTTCAAAGCGGCGATCGTGAAGAACCCCGCCAACCAGTACGCGTACTACGACCTCGGAGTCATCTACGAGCGGCTCAACGACACCACCAACGCCATCAACTACTACCAGAAGGCGCTCCTCGCCGACCCTACGTACTTGCCGGCAATGTTCAACCTCGCCATCGTCGAGACCCCCGGGGACCCCACCCAGGCGATCAACCTGTACAGCCAGATCCTGAAGGTCAAGCCGAACGACCCCAACACCTTGTTCAACCTCGGCCTGCTCTTGATCGCCCAGGGACAGGCGGCCCAGGGGCATGCTGACCTGAAGCAGGCGATCGCGCTCGACCCCGCTCTCGCGTCACGCGCGCCGAAGGGGATCACGCCGTAGGCACCGCCGCCTGCCGCTCAGGCATGGGCGCGCCGAATTAGCCGGCGAGGTGATCGATTGCTGACCGGTCGTCCCCGAGTGTCCGTCTTCACCGTTGCCGAGCGGACCCGCTTCCTCGACGACTGCCTCGAGTCGCTGTGTAGGCAGACCTTCGAGGACTGGGACTGGGTCATCGTCTTGCCCACAACCGAGCGTTGGCGCCCGGTATTCGACGACCCGCGGGTGCGCTTGATCGTCGAGGACTCGCCACTCGGGCCGGGCGCGCGCAGACGACTCGCGTGCTCGGTGGCGCTCGGCGAATTCCTAGTCGAGCTCCGTGCCGGAGACATATTGGCGCACGACGCCTTGGGGCTCGTCGTCCAGGCCTTCGACGCGACATCCGAGATCGGTTTCGTCTACGGCGACCGTGGCCGGTCCCTCGACGACGCCCCCGGCACGCTCGGGGACCCCGACCCCGCGCTGGGGTGGACCGTTTCGGACTTGACGGTAGACGGGAGGGCGGTGCGCGTGACCGAAGCCATGGCCCCGACGCCGCACAACGTGAGCTACCCGTGGTACGCACCCAGCCAGGGGCGCGCCTGGCGCCGCGACCTCTACGAGCATTGTGGTGGCTACGACACCAACGAGGACACGCTCCCCGACGAGAACTTGATGTGCCGGATGTACCAGCGCACCGACTTCCAACACATCCCGCGCTGCCTGTACCTTCGACGCCCCGGCAGCGAGGTCGCTGGGCAAGACCCCGACCACGACCGACTCGAGCATGAGTCACTCGCCCTCTACGACCGCTGGATCGAGCCCAACACCCTGGCCTGGGCGCGCCGACGAGCGCTGCTCGCCTTGGACCTCGCTCCCCCCTTGGATAAGGCATCCGGCTACTTGGGGGTCGGCACTACTGGGGCCCCCGGGGTGGAGATTGATGCCGACGGTGCCCATCGTTTGGACGTGCCCGACTCCAGCGTGGGGGTGATCCGCGCGGTGGAAGTGTTGCCGTACATCCCGGACAAGATCGCACTGTTCAACGAGCTCTACCGAGTGCTCGCCCACGGGGGACTGCTGCTTTCACTCACCCCGAGCGCAGACGGCCGAGGTGCTTTTCAGGATCCCAGGGCGAACGCCTTCTACAACGAGCACAGCTTCTGGTACTTCACACGGGCCGACTTCGCGCGCTTCGTACCTGAGATTGAGTGCCGCTTCCAAGAAAGCCGCCTGGTGACCTACTTCCCCAGCGCGTGGCACAAGCAACACGGCATCCCGTACGTGTGCGCCAACCTCATCGCGATCAAAGACGGCGCGCGTCAGGGAGGAATGCTAAGTGCCTGGTAGCGATCAGTTGAGCCGCGGGCCGAGCCAGTTGCTCGTGTCGATCGGCAACTTCGGTGCCGCTCGCCCTGTCGAACCCGCCGAACCGCGCGCCACCTGCCTCCTTCTTCTCGACCTCGACTCGCTGCGTACTCGATGGGTAGATGTCGGATGCAACAACGAGCCACTTGTCGCCGGACTGGGCTTGTGCGCCGACGACGACTGCATCTATCACGTCAGCCTCGCCAAGGCCGACTCGAGGACCATCCTGACGGTCCTCGAGCGGGAGACCTTTGGGGTCGAGGGCGTGCAGCAGCTGCCAGAGGTGTCCGACGTCCATTCGATCCAACGGCTAGGCGACGAGCTGATGGTCGTGTCTACCGGTACCGACGAGATCGTCGCTTACCACTTGGATGGTTGCGTAGCCACGGATGCTCACGTCGTGTGGAGCCCAACGCGTTCGGGGCGTGATACTCACCACGTCAACTCGCTCGCGGTCATCGAAGGCGAGGTTCTGTGCTCGGCCTTCGGCGAGAAGGATGGTGACTCGTGGACGACCGCCAAGGACGGTTACCTCCACAACGTCACGACGGACCGACGGCTCCTCGCGGGCCTTCGCCAGCCGCACACAGTTACTGCGCATCATGGACGGCTCTACTACTGCAACTCCCAGGAAGGGACGGTGAGCTCGCCCGATGGTGTCGTCGCCTACCTGGCGGGCTACTCGCGCGGCCTCGCCTTTGGACCCGACGGGACGATGTACGCGGCCACGAGCCTGAGTCGTCGCCCGGATCGGCCAGCCGGTGACAGCACCGAGTTCCTCAACCTGGGAGATCCCGGCGACCTCAACGGCCGGTGCGCGGTGGTGAAGGTCCCCACGGCAAGAGCACGCTTGGAGATCGGCCTCTCGACCGCTGGGTACGAGATCTACGACCTGCTCATGTGCTGACCGCGGCATAATGCTCCATGGCGATTAGGACGACATTCAACGTCGGCCAGACCGTGCGCTTCGCCGGTATCGAGGGCGTGGTGCGCGAGATTGGCCAACGCGCAGGACACGTCGCGTACCTCGTCGAGAGCGGTTCGAACGCCCTCCCGATGTGGGTGCCCCACGAGATCCTGGTGAACCACCAGGACACACAGCGTCCGTCCACGCATTTCAACCAGCACACTCCCCACGTCGTGTGCGTCGACGACTTCTTCCGCGATCCCGACGAGGTACGCGCCCTCGCGCTGGCTCAGGAGTACGGATCCGATCTGCGGTACTACAAGGGCCTTCGGACCAAGGAGCGCTTCTTGTGGCCCCACCTACGCGAGGAGTTTGGTCGCCTCCTCGGAAAGCCGATCACCGAGTGGCTCGGTTACGCCGCCAACGGCGTCTTCCAGCAAACCAGGGACGACGACCCCCTCGTTTGGCACCACGACTCCCAGCAATACGCCGCTGCCGTCTACCTGAACCCTGAAGCCGGGCCGGGGTCGGGAACGAGCTTCTGGCGTGACAAGGTCCACGGCTGCCGGCGCAGCCCGAGCCATCCTGTCGAGTCAGCGAGGCTCGGTAGCCCCGAGGCCGTGAGGGCGGCCGAGGCGACGGTCTACAACCCAGAGAACATCCAGAACCCGGACAACTGGGAGCTGGTCGAATCCGTTTCGGGGTTGTACAACCGCCTGGTGATCTGGGACGCCAAGCTGATCCACTCGGCTACGTCCTACTCCCAGTTCACCGAGGGTGGCCCGTTGCCAATACGCCTCGTCCAGCTGTTCTTCTTCGACGCGGAATAGCTCGCTCGCGCTGTCGCTATGACCGGATCAGATTAGAAGGAACCCTCCCTGGCGGGGCCCGTCCTTTATCGCAATGAGGTTCGCACACACATAGGGGATCTTGTGTTGCTCGTGCCACTCGCTGGGAAAATAGGTGACAAGGCGGCTCGGTTGGAAGCGGCATTTGATCTCCGGTACGAAGCGAGCGAACTCAGCCTGCGTGAAGTACCAGAAGCTGTTCTCGTTGTAGTAAGCGACGTGAGTCGGGTCCTGGAAGGCGCCTCGCCCGTCGGTGCTCGGGGTGAGCGACAGCAGCAGGCCTCCATGGGCCAGCACCCGATAGAGCTCGTTGAACAGCGACACCTTGTCGGGGACATGCTCGAGGAAATCCGAGGCGCGGATCACGCCCACGCTCGAGTCGGGCAGGTCGAGACCACGCGAGACGTCGGCTACGAGGTCCACTTCAGGGCCCTCGTGCTGGTCGACCCCCTGGTAACCGGGTGGCTTGTTGTGCGCCGCGCCGAGGTCCAGGGCGAGCAGCCCCCGCCGCCGTGCCCAGGCCAGCGCGTTGGGCTCGACATAGCGATCGTAGAGGGCGACGGTCTCCTTCTGGATCCGCGAGTTGATCTCCGTCTCTCGTTGAGTGTTCTTCTCGTGAACGCGTTGGAGATAGATGCACTCCTCGATGAGATGGAAATCTGTGAGCTGGTACAACCGACAAATGATGTCCTGGTCGTCGAGGATGTCGCGGGTGGCGTCGTATCCTCCGGTCATCTCGTAGACGTCCCTGCGGAAGGCGCGCACATGGTTCGGGGCGAACCAGATGTAACTGACGTTGTGGGGATAGGGCTCCATGGAGTCGCACTGCAGGAGGGCACGCCCGTCGACCCTGGCCTCCCGGTACACCCAGCCGTTGCGCTCGTCGAAACGTTGATCGTCGCGTGAGCCGTCTTCTTTGATCTGGGCGAACTGGCTGTACACGAAGCCGACGTCGGGATGATCGTCGAAAGCCTGGACGATGAGATCCAGGGCGTCCGAGCGCAGCTCGTCGTCGTGGTCGAGCTCGACCATGAGCTCCCCGCGCGCCAAGGAGCAAGCGTGGCGCTTGGCTGCTCCCACGCCGACGAGGTCGTCCTTCACCACCACGTGCAGGCGCGGGTCGTCCACCGCCGGGCGCCAGCGCGCCCCCTGGTTCAGGAGGACGATCCATTCCCAGTGGACGTACGTCTGAGCCAGCATCGTCCGCAGGCAGTCGTCGAGGTAGCGAGTCTGGTGGCTCGGGGTGAACACGCTCACCCGAGGGCTTTGCCCCTCCGACGAAGAGGCCGGGATCCGCAGGGGGCGGGTCTTTTGGCTCACTTGGCGTTCCTCGTCGCCGGCATAACGAATCCTGCTCCGATCAGCCTTCGGAAGACGGCCCCCACGGGCACTTCGTACCACGAGGAGTCTCGTCCGCTCCCTTAAATCTGGACGTCGAAGATCGATCTCTGGGACGGCCAGGAGCGCCCCTGGTCGGTGCGGCGAAGCGATCGCCGAGTTGGCGCCAACGGGCTCGTACGGCGCCTATCTGTGGAGACTGTTTTGGAAACCCAGCAGCGATACGGGAACCCCTGAAGTCGACTCAGGTTGTTGAAGTGCGGGCAACGACGGGTGACCAAGAGGAAGGGGGTGCGTTGCGGCCTCCCCTTCCTCACTTTTGATTTATCGACAGGTCTGGCCTAGTAGAACTCCCACCAGGAGGTCTGAGCCGGCAGGTTTCCGGAAGCCGATACCGCCTCCACAGCGTAGAGAGTGCCCGCTGTGAGTGTGGTCGTTCCCGAGATAGTTCCTGTCGTGGCACCAGCTGCGATTGTGCACGCCCAGGTACCCACCCTTGTCGCGGTGCTGTCGAAAATCTCAAACGACACACTTTGCGAGCCGGTCCCACTCATCCAACAAGCACCGTGGGTGGTGGTGGTGGCTGAAGCGGCGACAAACTCTTCGCCGGGTTCGTTGACGGCTGTGGCGGCCCCGGCGATCTCGCCGTCTCCGACCCAGTCCGTCGAGCTTCCGAACTTGGCGCCTCCGCTGTTGTCTCGGTAGGAGTCCGGGCCGGCAGCGCCCTGAGCGCCGGGAGCGCCCTGAGCGCCGGTGTTGCCGTTCGACCCCGCAGAGCCCTGGGGACCCAAGGCTCCGGTGGAGCCCTGGAACCCCTGCGAGCCTTGGGAACCCTGGGCGCCCTGGAGTCCCTGGATGCCGACTCCCTGGGCTCCCTGGGAACCTTGAGAACCCTGAGAGCCTTGGGACCCTTGAGATCCAACTACGCCCTGCGGGCCTATCGCACCTTGGGCACCGGTCGTCCCCTGCGAGCCGGTGGAACCCTGTGAGCCGGTCGATCCGGTCGCCCCTTGAGCACCGGTCGAGCCCTGCGGGCGCCCGCAGGGC
>Ga0307477_10000378_pt1 | contig 52307 bp, 17 predicted proteins | sample atmos_gasesECM2C_FD_203316 | JGI IMG/M metagenome (GOLD analysis project Ga0307477, IMG submission 203316) | Hardwood forest soil microbial communities from Morgan-Monroe State Forest, Indiana, United States - atmos_gasesECM2C_515 | ecosystem: Environmental > Terrestrial > Soil > Temperate... | reverse complement strand
CAGAGTCGAACTGTGAGCCGAATCGATTGCGCCTTCGAGAATTTGCGCCCAATTGCAGTTCACCACGACTTTGCAAATGCTGATCTTGGTATAGGCCGCGGGCTGAAACACCGGCGCCTCAAAGGGCGGCATCTCATCGGCGGGGCCCATATAGGTCCAGATAAACCCTGCCGCCTCATGCGTCGGATAGGCTTTATGCTTTACTTTTGCGGCAAATCTGCTTTCCGGCGGTTCGGAAGCCATCTCAAGAACCGTGCCGTCGACGCCGATTTTCCAGCCATGGTAGAGGCAGCGCAGCCCACATTCCTCGTTGCGCCCGTAGAACAGCGATGCGTTGCGATGCGGACAGAATTCGCTGATCAGTCCAACAGCGCCCTCGGAATTGCGGAACGCGACAAGATCTTCTCCCAGCAACCGCACGCGCACGGGATCGCCGTCGCGCTTTGGAACTTCCTCGCTCAACAGCGCCGGCAGCCAGTGCCGGCGCATGATTTGACCCATCGGGGCCGCGCCTTCGACGCGGCACATCAGATCGTTCTCTTGGGGCGTCATCTTCAGGGTTCGTGTTGAAATACTTAGGTGCCTAAGCATATGATTTATCCGTCGCTCTGTCCAGCGACCCCAGGCAGTTGAAAGGTCAGAGCTTGAAGGATCGCAAATCAGAATTACGCGATGCGCGCGAGGCTATTCTGCATCATTGGCGCGAAACGGCGCCGAATGACCGGTTTGCCCATTTATTGCGCGATGCGGGCCGATCTTGCGTCCGCGCCTTGCAACACCGGCTGCAACACGAATCGGTCTCGTTTGGGCATTGGACGTTTCTCCGCATTCTTTGGCAGTCGGATGGATTGACGCAGCGCGAACTCAGCATCCGGGCCGGCGTGATGGAACCGACGGCTCTCGTCGCCATCAAAGCCATGGCAAAGCTTGGCTATGTCACGAGGAAGCAAGCGCCGAACAACAAAAAGAACATTTACGTCCACCTCACCGTCAAAGGGCGGGCGCTGAAGAAAAGGCTCGAGCCTCTCGCAGAAGACGTGAACAGAATCGCGATTATGGGCGTAAGGCTGTCGGATGTCTCTCTCACGCGGAAAACACTGCTCGCGGTGATCGAGAATCTTGCGCAGGACGAAATCAAGCCGGCGAAGCAGCATTCGCTCCCCGAATCGTAAGCCTATAGAAATCGAGAGCCGCCTGCGCTAGACAGAAAGTCCAGCTATTCCGCGGTAGCTCAGCGGTAGAGCAGCCGGCTGTTAACCGGCTGGTCGTAGGTTCGAATCCTACCCGCGGAGCCACCTTGCTTTTCTTATGGGCGAAGCGAATTAGAAAAGCTGGTGTACCCGCGAAAGCGGGAAACCCATGATCGCCCGCACGCCGAAATAAAAAAGGGCCGGATTATGCATCCGGCCCCAAGTTCTGGGTATTGGTGGGGTGTCTTCAAGGAAGACGCTGGAACCTCGCCGATTAAGGTAAATAATCTGTTAATGGTCACGCTTAGGCTTAGCGTCAGCCGTAGTGGTCGCGGCTGACTATCAGGCGGCGTTGTAATGCCGTCGACAATAATAGTGTGACCTTCACGACTTTCGTCGGCGGAACCTTAGCAATTTTCAGCAGAATCAATGAATTGGAGGCCACGCCCGGAATTGAACCGGGGTACGCGGTTTTGCAGACCGCTGCGTCACCACTCCGCCACGTGGCCGGATCGGGCATGCCCGATGATCGGAGGCGGCGCTATATCATGGGAGGGTAGAAGCTCGAAAGGGCGGGCGCCGTTTCATTCCGGCGCGCGATCCGCCCGAATCTGATTCGGCGCCCGGATGATGATCTCGGCGCGGGACTGGTAGGAAGAAATCTTGCCGGTCAATGCGATCTCTGTGCCGACATATCTGGACAGATCGCCAAATTGCTTGGCGTCATCGGCAAAAATGACCCCGGAAAAAGGACAGTTGCGATAGGATCTGCAGAAGTCGAGGAACACCGTGCCCGCGGCGGAGCTGTGCGCGTCGATCAGAGTTCCGCGTATCGAGGCATACTCGCCGACATGTGCGGAAGCCTGGGTGTAATCGTACTCGCCGGTGAGAACGGGCGCCGCGGCTACCGCAGCGCCGTCGCGGTACCCGTCGATGAGATTTTTCAAAATCCCGTTATAGGTCCGCACCAATTCGGGAGAGTTGCCGATTTCGAGCAGCTCGTCGTTTTCCGTCGTGGCTGACGCCGTCCAATTGTAGCTCCCAATCGCATAGGCCTTGTCGGTTGCGATGGCCTTGATGTGCATGATGCCGTTGCCATCGGCGTGGTGTTCGACCTTCACGGGGATTTTGGCTGCGGTCAATTCGGCGACAATGGGCTGACCGTAGGATTTGCTGCTTTCCACCGAATCCACCACGCCTTCCACGTCGATGCCGCGCCGCTTGGCGGCAACCAAAGCGTCGGCGATATCTCTCAGGGTGAATTCGTACATGGCGAAATAGACGTGGTTTTGCGCCGAGTTGATCAGCGCGATCACTTCGCGGTCGTTTCGCTTGGCCGCCAAACTGTAGATCACGCGCACGGAATTTGGCGGCGGGGCGGCAACAACGGTTTGCGCCGGGATGCCCGGAGCCGGAGAGTGAATCCAATATCCGATCGCGCCCGAAACAAGCGCAACTATCACGCCCGCGATGATGGGTTTGGCCATGGCGGCACTATAGACGATCGGCCTTGCTCTTAGGAACCGCCGAATTGTCAGCGCCCGGCTCCCTCGACTATAAGCGGCGTTCCGCCTCAGCCGAGATTTCCAGATGACGCCCGATGCCGCCGCCCTCCGCGCCAACATGGTCGCGACTCAGCTCCGCGCCAATGACGTGACGGATGCGCGGATTTGCAACGCTATGCTGACGATCCCGCGCGAGCAATTCGTGCCGCGGGGGTTGCGGCCGGTTGCCTATATGGATTGCAGCATTCCGCTCGCAAACGGGCGCGTATTGCCGGACCCCCGCTCGTTTGCCAAGCTGCTGCAGCTTGCCGCCATAAAGCCCGACGATGTGGTGCTCGATGTCGGTTGCGGCGCGGGCTATTCGACCGCTGTTCTTTCGCTGCTTGCCGGCCGGGTTTTGGCGCTCGAAGAAGACGCGGAGCTTGCCCGCACCGCCGAAGAGAATTTGCGCGCGCTTGGCGCCGCGAACGCCAGCGTGATTCGCGGCGCATTGGCGCAAGGATGCAAGCAGCACGCGCCTTTCGACGCGATCGTCCTGAACGGCGCCAGCGAGATCGAACCTTTGAACCTGCTCGCGCAGCTCAAGGATGGCGGCCGGCTGGTCGCGGTCCGGCGTGCCGGACCGGCCGGCCATGGCTGCCTCTATCTCAATCATGGCGGCGCCATCGGCGAGCGCTGCGCCTTCGATGCCCTCCTGCCGGTTCTGCCCGGATTCGAAAAACCGCGAACCTTCGTTTTCTAGATTTTCGAAGGGCGCGGTGTTTTCGCGGGCGAACGCGAGAATTCCTCAGCGCGCCGCTCGAGGTCGCGAAGGTTGCGCTGCAATTGTTCCAGGGCGAAGGAGAGCGTAACCAGCCTGTCGCTTCCCTTGATGGTTTCAAGCTCTGCAACCACACGCGCAACGTCCGATTCGAACCGCTCGGGAGACGGTGGCGGTGCGCGATCGGCAAATGACCTGCCGATCAGGCGCAAGAATTCTGCCGCTGCCGCCGAAAGCTCCATCAGCAAGGGTCTAAGCCGCGCCAGGATTTCCGCCGGCAAGGGTTCGGCGGCTATGCGTCCGATCAGGATCACGTCGTGCCGCACACGCCTCAGCGTGCGCGCGACCGGCTCCGGGTCCGTATCTTCGGTGAGATAATTGCGTCTTTCGCGTGCCGCCTCGTCGGAAACCGTTTCCAGCGCGCTCAATGCCGCCCGCACCGCGTCTTGTTTCGCGAGAACCGCGCTTGCGTCCGATGCCGCGAGCAATGCGTCAATCAGCTGCGAAAACAATTCGGCAAGGTGCTGCAAGACACGATTTGCGGCGTTGCCCAGCAGCGTATGTGCCCGCGCGGGATAGAGCAACAGCGATACAGCCATACCAACAAGGCCTCCGAGCGCAACTTCAATGGTGCGCAGAATGGCGGCAAGGAACGGCCCTTCGGTAACGCCTGCATTTCCCAGCAGCAGAATCACGGCCGTGATTGGCGCCACGCGATAACTGGGAATGAGCGCGGCGAGGATCGCAAGCGGCGTCAGCGAAATCGCCAACGCCACGCCCAGCATCACAGCAGTTTCATGGGGAACCAGCACGGCGATGAAGGCGCCGTAGACAGCGCCGAGAACCGTGCCCGCCAGCCTGTCGACCGCCGCCTTCCAGGAGCCACCGACGCTTCCCTGGACGACAAGGACGGCAGTGAATACGGCCCAATAACCTTGGGGCAGTGCGAGAGCGTATGCCAGCGCGAAGCTCAACAATCCCGCTGCTGCAATACGCAGTCCGTGGCGCAGTTCCGCGCGCCGGCGCCAGACTGCGGCGGGCAAACCCCTCACTTTGGCGACGATGGCAAATATGGCTTTCCTCTCCGTTCTGTCTTACCGTCGAACAAGACTCGGAAATTTCCATTCCGTCGAGAGATTCGCCATGAGCATGCCGCCCAATCTACAGCCCGATCCGACCATGGAGGAAATCCTTGCCTCCATCCGAAAGATCATCGCCGAAGACCACCCGGTTAGCGAAAAGGCGGCGCAACCAAATGGCGTCCGTAGCGAGCGCCATCAAAATGGCAGCCAGGTTCCCGCCGATATCCTCGAACTGACCGATGAAGTGCCGGCTGATGAAGCCGAATCTTTCCCCTCTCCAGTCCGGGCGGCCGAAGATGACATGGATTCGCGCGTTGACGCCGCGCCAAAAGCACGGGCGGTGGCGCCCCTCGATGATCTGATCTCTGAGTCGGCTCGCCAGGCGATGGGTCGCGCCTTCGCAAAATTGGACGTTGGTTCGGCCAAACAATCCACATCTACAGGCGGCGGGGCACTCGAAGGAATATTTGCGCGAGCCGTGCAGGAGGCCTTGACACCGGTTCTGCAGCTTTGGGTGGACAGCCATAAGGCCGAAATCATGGAAAATCTGAAGCCGCTGATTCGGGGATGGATGGACGACCACCTGCCGCGGCTCATCGAAGCTGCCGTAAGAAGGGAAATCGGACGCCTCGCCGCCGAACGTCTGCGCCGCCGCTGATTCGTTATAGTCATGCTCGACAAAACCTATCGCCCGGGCGAGGTCGAATCCCGCCTTTATGCGCTGTGGGAGCACAGTGGCGCGTTTCGCGCCGGCGATAAGCCAGGCAGCCCCAGTTTTTGCATTGTCATTCCGCCTCCCAATGTGACGGGAAGCCTTCACATCGGGCACGCGCTCAATAATACCCTACAAGATGTTCTCGTCCGCTTTGAGCGGATGCGGGGCAAGAACGTGCTGTGGCAGCCGGGAACGGATCACGCGGGCATCGCTACTCAGCTTGTGGTCGAACGCGAACTCGCCAAGCGCCAGCTCTATCGGTCGGAAATGGGCCGCGAGAAATTTCTTGAAGAAGTCTGGCGCTGGAAAGAGCAATCCGGCGGCACCATCGTGCGCCAATTGCGCCGCCTCGGGGCTTCCTGCGATTGGAGCCGGGAGCGCTTCACCATGGACGCGGGACTTTCTCGCGCCGTGCTGAAGGTTTTCGTCGCGCTCCATAAACAGGGCCTGATTTATAAGGACAAGCGCCTGGTCAATTGGGACCCGCGCTTGCAGACCGCTGTGTCGGATCTCGAAGTTGAGAATATCGAGATCAAGGGCAAGCTCTGGCACATCAAATATCCCATCGAAGGCGCCGGCGAGCGGTTCATTGCTGTGGCTACGACCCGTCCGGAGACCATGCTGGGCGATGTGGCGGTCGCGGTACATCCGGCCGACGAACGTTACAAGAATTTGGTCGGCAAGCGCGCGCATCTGCCACTGACGGATCGGCTGATCCCAATTGTTGCCGACGAATATTCCGATCCCGAAAAAGGTACGGGCGCGGTGAAAATCACGCCGGCTCACGACTTCAACGATTTCGAAGTGGGCAAACGGCATGGGCTGCCGCTGATCAACATTCTGACTCCGGACGGGAAGCTTACCGAGGCCGTGCCAAAGCCCTATCGCGGGCTTGATCGCTTCGAAGCGAGGAAGCGCATCGTCTCCGATCTCGAAATGCAGGGCCTGATCGAAAAGACGGAAGACATCGTCCATGCCGTACCGCACGACGAAAAAACCAAAACCGTAGAGCTCGAGCCCTATTTGACCGAGCAATGGTATCTCGACGTCACTCTGCTTGCCGAAAAAGCGGTAAAAGCCGTGGAAGACGGGCGCACGCGCTTCGTGCCGGAGCATTGGCGGAACGTCTATTTCAGTTGGATGCGCAATATTCAGCCTTGGTGCATCTCGCGGCAGCTTTGGTGGGGCCATCAAATTCCCGCTTGGTACGGGCCGGATGGCACAATCTTTGTCGAAGAAACCGAGAGTGAAGCGATCGCGGCCGCGGCAAATCATTATGGCCAGCACGCCGTGACTGCGGAAAAAAAGCCGCGCGCCAAGGGCTCGGGCAAAGCAAAACCGGCGATTGCACTTAGGCGCGATCCGGACGTCCTCGACACTTGGTTTTCGTCGGCGTTGTGGCCGTTCTCGACGCTTGGCTGGCCGGACAAAACGCCCGAGCTCAAACGCTTCTATCCGACCTCAGTCCTGGTCACCATGTTCGATATCATCTTCTTCTGGGTCGCCCGCATGATGATGATGGGCATCCATTTCATGAACGATGTGCCCTTTCGCGACGTCTGCATCCACACCCGCGTTCTCGACGAGAAGGGGCAGAAGATGTCGAAGACGAAAGGAAATGTCGTCGATCCTCTGGATATCATCGGCGAATATGGCGCGGATGCTTTGCGTTTCGCGCTGAGCCTGCAGGCCGGGCAGGGGCGGGGGATACGCCTTGGCATGAATCACGTCGAAACCTGCCGCAATTTCGGCACCAAGCTGTGGAACGCGGCACGCTTCTGCGAAATGAACGAATGTGTGCGCAAGCGCGAATTCGACCCCGCGGCCGTGGACATGACCGTCAACAGATGGATCGTTGCGGAGACGGCGCGCGCGGCGGCCGAAGTGACCGCCGGGCTCGAGGCCTATCGCTTCAATGACGCGGCCGGCGCGATCTACCATTTCGTGTGGGACGTGTTCTGCGACTGGTATCTCGAATTCGTCAAACCGGTGCTGAACGGAAGCGACGAAGCGGCAAAAGCCGAAACCCGCGATACGGCGGCCTGGGTGCTCGACCGCATTGTGCAGCTTCTGCATCCCTTCATGCCTTTCATTACCGAAGAATTGTGGGCGCGCATGGCCGAACATGCAGTGCCGCGCCGGTCGCTGTTGATACTCTCGCCTTGGCCGGATTTGGCCGCTTTACCCGGGCACGATGAGGCTCGCGCGGAAATGAACTGGTTGATCGAGCTGATCTCAGGCATTCGCAGCGTGCGTGCCGAAATGAACGTGCCGCCCGCCGCGCGCATAGGGCTGGTCCTGAAGGATGCCGCAGAAGAGACAATCGCGCGGCTCGCGCGCCATCGCGATGCGGCGCTGACCTTGGCGCGGCTTGCCAATGCGCGCATCGCGCCAGACATCCCGCCGGGTTCGGCCCAATTCGTCATTGGCGAGGCGGTGGCTGCGCTTCCCTTGGGCGACGTGATCGATCTCTCTCGCGAGCGGGCGCGCCTGCACAAGGATTTGAAGAAAGCCGAGGACGAGATCGCGCGTTTCGATGCCAAGCTCGGAAATGCGGCCTTTGTGGCCAAAGCGCCCGAAGAGGTCATCGAAGAGCAGCGCGAGAAACGCGCCGAGGCAGCAGCAATAGCAACCCGCCTCAGCGAAGCCCTCAACCGTCTGTCGTAGGCCCGCCTTCCGTCGCGCGGCGCGAGCCGCGCGACGGAAGGGGGGTGCTCTGCGGAGAAGTTCTGAGTATATCCTCCTCCCGACATCCCTCCGCGAGCGTATCCATGCCGAAATTCGACAAATCGAAGCTTCCCTCACGCCATACCACCGAGGGACCGGAGCGCGCGCCGCATCGCTCGTTCTATTACGCCATGGGGTTGACCGAGGAGGAGATCCACCGGCCACTCGTCGGAGTCGCATCCTGTTGGAACGAAGCAGCGCCTTGCAACATCGCGCTCATGCGGCAGGCGCAATCCGCCAAACGCGGCGTCAAGGACGCCGGCGGCACGCCGCGCGAGTTCTGCACCATTACGGTCACCGATGGGATCGCCATGGGGCATGAGGGCATGAAATCCTCGCTCGTCAGCCGCGAAGTCATCGCCGATTCCATCGAGCTGACGATACGCGGTCATTGCTATGACGCGCTGGTGGGAATCGCCGGGTGCGATAAGAGCGAGCCCGGAATGATGATGGCGATGCTGCGCCTCAACGTGCCTTCGGTTTTCCTTTACGGCGGTTCGATCATGCCGGGGCGATTTCATGGGCGCGATGTGACCGTCGTCGACGTCTTTGAAGCGGTCGGCCAACACTCCGCCGGAACCATGACAGACGCCGAGCTGCACGAGCTCGAATGTGTCGCCTGTCCCGGCGCGGGCGCGTGTGGCGGGCAATTCACCGCCAATACGATGGCCTGCGTCTCCGAAGCGATCGGTCTTGCTCTTCCTTATTCCGCGGGACCGCCGGCCGAGGTCACATCGCGCGACGATTTCGCCTTGAAGGCTGGCGAGGCAGTAATGGCGCTGCTCGCACGGAACATTCGCCCGCGCGACATTTGCACCCGGGAGGCCTTCGAAAACGCGGCGACAATTGTCGCCGCAACCGGCGGCTCGACTAATGCCGCGCTGCATTTGCCGGCCATCGCCCACGAGGCCGGCATCGCTTTCGATCTCTTCGACGTGGCGGCCGTTTTCAAGCGCACCCCCTATCTGGCTGACCTGAAACCCGGGGGGCGCTTCGTCGCCAAGGACGTATGGGAGGCGGGCGGCATGCCGATGCTGATGCGCACGCTTCTCGATGGCGGCTACCTGCACGGCGAATGCATGACCGTAACCGGCGAAACCGTTGCGGAGAACTTGCGCGACGTCACATTCAATGCCGCGCAGCAAGTGATGCGGCCGGTTTCGAATCCGCTCGCGCCGACAGGCGGAGTCGTGGGTCTTACCGGAAGCCTTGCCCCCGAAGGCGCCATCGTCAAAGTGGCGGGCTTGAAACATCTGCATCATCGCGGTCCGGCGCGCGTCTTCGATTGCGAGGAAGACGCGTTCGCGGCGGTGAATGCGCGGAACTACAAACCCGGCGACGTCATCGTCATCCGTTATGAGGGACCGAAAGGCGGGCCGGGGATGCGGGAGATGTTGTCAACGACGGCGGCGCTTTACGGCCAGGGCCTCTCCGATCAGATTGCACTTGTTACCGATGGGCGCTTCTCAGGCGGAACGCGCGGCCTTTGTGTCGGCCATGTCGGGCCGGAAGCCGCCGATGGCGGACCGATCGCTCTCTTGCGAGAAGGAGACATCATCGTCATCGACGCGGAAAAGGGCAGCATCGAGGTCGAACTTTCCGATGACGAACTGCGCCGCCGCCGAGCGAACTGGAAAGCGAAACCGATTTCCTTCGGCGCGGGCGCGTTGTGGCGCTATGCGCGTAACGTCGGACCGGCCCGCCATGGCGCGGTGACCCACCCCGGAGCGAAAAAAGAATTGCGCTGCTACGCCGATATTTAGGCAAAAAGCATCGCGGCGGCGCATAGGCGCCGCCGCGATATTCCACCAACTTAATCGGTTCTATCGTCCTGAGGGGTGTGCTTTGCTGTCGCCTTCCGAAGGCTGACCGGGGCTTTGTCCGAGATCGGCTTGCTCGATGTCCTGATTGGGTGAGCTGAACGCCTGCTCGAGTTCTTCGCCGAATTCTTCGGCGGGTTTTGCAACGCTCTCCGCCGGTTTTTTCATGCTGTTGGCCTTTCGGCTCGCAGCCCCGCGCGCTTGACCGCCTTTGCGGCCGGCCTGCGCGGCCAGTTCGCGATTTTGCGAGAAACTGCGTCCCTCGGGCGGAACGCTTTCGCCGCCTTTACGCCCGGCTTCTGCCGCTAGCCGCGGATCCTGTGAGAAACTTCTCTTTTCGGGCGGAACGCTTTGTCCGCCCTTGCTGGCGATCGCGCGTTGCTTTGCCGCGTCCATGGAAGCAAAGCCGCGGTTGGACGTGCCTTTATGCTCAGGCATAATATACCCTTTCCGGATTCGGTTCGGGCCCAACAGGGGAGAAGCCTCCTGCCGGGCGCGTCTCTTGAGCATAACGGCGCCAAGGGCAGCCCCGTTCCTGCAACCCAGAGCACTTTTTCTTAGCCTTGCCTTGGCTTAACCGGGCAGTTCCACGAGGACTCGGCCCTCGAACAGCCGCCGCGCCGTGCGCACCAAGAACGCTACCGGCGATTTTTCTCCGGGGCGTTGTTCGAGCCGGATTTGCATACGCCCGGAAGGGTGCTCGATCACCATATCGGCCGGCAAGTCCGGCGCGTGGGCGAGTTCGGCGATGATAGTTCCGGGCGTCACCGCTGCCGTCCCAACAGCCACCGCGCCAGTGGTGGCAAAGGCGTTGTGACAGAGATGCGGCACAAAATAGCGTGCCGCGATGGTGCCGCCGGCCCGCGGCGGGGCCACCAAGACCGGCTTTGGGATAACCAGTTGGCTGACATCGCCCAAGCCCATCAGCCGCCCGGCAACCAATCGAAGCGATTCCAAGCGCCGCATGAAATCCTGGTTCGCCAGATAATCCGCCGGCATTTCGTAGCCGGTGAGGCCAAGATCGGAGGCCTGCACTGCCATGATCGGCATGGCCGCATCGATCAGCGACAGGGCGATGCCGTCGATTACGTCGACGGGGTTGCCCGTAGGCAATAGTCGCCCGGTTTTCGCGCCGGCGGCATCGACAAAGGCCAGATGGATCGGTGCCGCCGTCCCGGGCACGCCGTCGACCGCGGCGTCGCCGTCATACCGCACGCGGCCGTCCGGCGTTTGGATTCGCGCCTCAATGCGCTTTTTGGTGTTCACATTATAGATGTGGACGGTGGAAACACCCTGCTTGATCGGCGCAAGACCGGCTTCGAGGGCGAACGGACCGACGCCGGCGAGCATGTTGCCGCAATTGGGCGATGTATCGACCCGGCGCTCGCGCACGTTCACCTGCGCAAAGAGATAATCAACATCGGCCCCCGGGATATTCGACGGGCTCACAATGGCAACTTTGCTGGTGAGGGGATGACCGCCCCCGATGCCGTCGACCTGCAACTCGTGACCTGAGCCCATAACCTGGATAAGCACCAAATCGCGCAGCTGCGGATCGGCGGGAAGATCGGAAGCAAGGAAATAGGGCCCGCGCGACGTGCCACCGCGCATCAGCACGCATGGTATCGCCCGCGTCACCACTTCGCTCGCTCCTCCGGGGGAGAGGGTAGCGACGGGCGAAGCCCGGAGACGGGTGAGGGGGCGGTGCGGCCGATCTTGTTAAATTCCCGCTTCATCTCTCAGTCTTCGTTCCGCGCCTCCAGCTCCACCCGATGCAGATCTAGCCGCTTATCGAAGCGCCATTCGCTGTGAGGGCCGGACCGGTCCACATAATGAAGAAACGCCATGGACGCCGAGACGCCAGCAAATGGTTGGCGCCAATGATCGCACTCCAAGCCTTTGAAAATCAAACCATCGCCCGGCGCCAGATCGGCCGCGCATACGCCCTCGAAACCCTGGACATAAATCGGCCAATTGGCTGCGCCCTGGTAGCCAATGCACAGCGAAACGGTGAATTCGCAAGCCGGCCGATCGCGGTGGCGGCGAAGCACATCGCCGTTTTTGTAGATGCGGAAATAGCCATAGGTCGGATAAAGCCTCCGGCCGGTGACCTGCTCGATATCCGGGACTAAACCTTCCAGCAGCCTTTCGATAACCGGATCGCCATAGCAGGAAATTGCTCCGGGGACCTGTCCGTCGCGCGCCTCCTTGATCTCTCTCATTTCGCTTTCGGCAGCAAATTTCAGCATGTAGCGCTGCAGCGAATTCACCAATCCTTCGGTGGCCGCCGAACGCAAGATCAAATAGCCCAGCCGATCGAATTTTTGCGGCAGCGATTCCATGATGGTCAGCCCGGCGGGCGGCCCCTGATCCATTGCGACAGCAGCCATTTCTCGCCTCGTGCCGGTGCCAAACCGGCGTGCAAGGTGCGCGGATCGGGCGTGAAATCCGGTCTTATATTCCAGAAGAACAAAGCATCCCCCTGATGTCCTTTGTAACGCCGCTTGAGCAGGGGAAAATCCGTTTCGCCGCCGGCAAAGCCTTCATTCAGGTAAATCAGAAAGGTGAGGACCCGCTGGCCTTCGCGAGCGACAATCGATGCGTTCTCGCGCGTGCTGACATCAAAGAAATCGTGATGAGGCAGGAACTCCTCGCCAACGTCGTAATGCAGCGCAGTGCAGGCCTCCATTCCTTCTATTGGCAGCGCTGTGAGTTTGGCGATGCGGTGCTGCGCGAACATCAGGATCAGATCGCTGCCGAAGGTCGAAAAATGATGCTCTGTATTGGTGCGCACGCGATCGTCTCGTGCACCATCCGCCGGATTATAGATTTTGGCCCGGACGAGGTTTGGCCGCGCCCTTTCGATCACCCAGTTGCAGACCTCAGGTGACAAGAAGCGTCGCACAACGGCGATCCGCGGCGAATCGGAAACAATCTCGGCGGCTGGTGTTGCAAGCCAGGAGTTGAGATCGATCCTGGCCTTAAGCTGCGTCCAATCGCCGGCGGACAGAGCTTCGCCTTCTTTCGGATTTCGGGCGAGATGCCACTCCCCTGCGAGGGCTGCAAGGACGCGTCGGTCCAAGCCATGGCCGGCCTGCGCGGCAACAAGCAGATGGGCGAGAGCGGCGTTCCAATCCTGGTCGAGGCCCAATCCCCAAGCGCTTAACAGCGCGACGAGATGGGCGGCATCTCCGTTTCCGTCGGCTGCCGCTGCCAGCGCGTGAGTGACACCTTCCTTAAGATCATAGGGAGGTTGGGTGAGAAGCCGCTCCGCCAACATGGCCTGGGCATTCGGATTGCCCGCGCGTACGTCCCGCCGCAATCGCTCCAGCGCGTGATCGCGACCTTCCAGAGCCGCGGAATACTGCACGGCGAGACGACCTCAATGTGTGAATCGCGGCACTATACGACGACATCTGCCAGTATATGAAAATAAGGCGTGTTACTGTGGCATTACAAAATAGTAACGATGAAAATAGTTTGGAAAGTCTATTGTAAGCTTGGGTTTGAGGGGCCCGGGGGGAATTCGGAAAAGTCGTAAGCCTTAAGGCCGCTGTCCGTAACTTCTTGCGCATCGGCGCTGGCGCATGCGTGCCCACCAAACCGAGGGATCGTCGCGGACATCCGCTACGGCCAAGAGCAACGCGTATTGCGCATAGGCGCAAGGGGGATTCATGCCTTTGAATATCTATGGGCGCGCTCGGCGCGCGGCGAAGTTCAGCGCGCTTTTCGGTTCGACATCCTTGGCGGCCATCGCAAGTGCAATGCCGGCTTCCGCGCAGCAGGTTGCGCAGGCGCAAATGGCGCAAGGCGCGCCGGAAGCGGTTCCAGAGCAGGTCCTGGTCACGGGGTCGCTGATTCACGGCGCCGCCGCCGTCGGTGTTCCAGTCACGACGCTCGGTACCGATGACTTCCGAACCACCGGCGCGACAACGACCGCCGATCTGTTCAAGACCATTCCCATTGCCCAAGTGCCGGCGTTCCAGAGCAGCACAGATGCGGGCGCCAAAGTCGAGCAGACACAATCGGTCAATATTCGCGGGCTCAGCGGCAAAGGCTCGCGCACCCTGATGCTGATTGACGGCTTTCGCTTCCCGAGTCAGGGCGACAGCGGCTGCCAGATAGATCCTTCGATCATCCCCTCACTTGCCATCGATCGCGTCGATCTACTTGCCGATGGCGCGTCCGCGACCTACGGCTCCGATGCCGTGGCCGGCGTTATCAATTTGATTCTCCGCCGCGGTTATGAAGGCGCGGTCACGGAAGGCAGCTTCGGCTTCTCTCCGGGCTATGGCCACAATCTTTATCGCGGCAGCGCCCTTTACGGCACGAAATGGGATAGCGGGGATCTCACCGTCACCTACGAATATTATATGCAGCAGCATACCGACGGCACCAAACGCCCTTATTACACGATGGATTTCAACGCCCAGGGCGGGCTGGATAATAGAATACCGATCGCCAATTCTCGCCCAGGAACGGTTTCCACCGGTGCACCGGCTCTTCCCACCGGCACCACGATCAACAGTTTTGCCTATCCCGTCACCAATGTGCCGGGAATCCCTGGCACGTTCACCGCAACCCAGGGAACGAGCTGCGCCAATTGTTTCGCTGTCCCGGCCGGCCAAAACGGCGTCGGCCTGACTTGGGCGAAGATTCTCGCCAATCCCGGCACCAAGAACGAAATCAATCCTTTCGCCGATGCGTGGGAAGAACCCGACCAATTCCGCAGCGCGGTGGTCGCCACCTTCGATCAGAACGTGATGGCCGGCGTGCAGCTTTTCGCCGACGGCTTCTACGACAATCGCCGGTCGATCATCCTCAATGCGGCAGGTCCGAATTCGCCGGCGCCGGCGCAAAACAATGCCTTTACAGTCGCAATACCGACCACCAATCCGTTCTATCCGATCGGCGCTCCGGCCGGCATCCGCGTAAGCTACGATCTTGGGCTAGAGACGCCGGTCCACATCGCAGGCAACGAAATCGCCGGACGATATGACGCCGGATTCAACATTGAGCTGCCCTTCAACTGGACGGGCAAGATCTACGGCTCCGTCAGCTCGGATCGTGAATACGCCATTGAAACCGGGCTGGTAAATCCGGGTCAAGTGAGTGCCGCGCTCGGCTGGACAATGCCGGCCAGTACGGTGCTCGCGAGCTTCGCCAAACCGGCGAACGTTCCCTACCTGAACGTGTTCTGCGATCCGACCGCTTTCACGTGTAACAACGCCACGACGCTCGCCTATATCGACGGGTTCCGCAAATATTTCGAGGAAAACATCATCCACGAATATGGCGCGACCGCCGACGGCACGGTCATGGCCCTGCCGGGCGGCGACCTGAAAGCCGCAATTGGTGGAGTCTATGACCATTACGCCTACATCGACGAAGATAATGAAAACTACAATATGCCGGGCACGGCCCAAGTCGGCGATCTGGTCGAAGTCAAGCGGCGGGAGGTCTATGCCGCGTTCGCGCAGGTCAACGTGCCGATCATCGGCGACGCCAACCGGCTTCCCTTGATTCAACGGGCGCAAATCGAAGCGTCGGTCCGCTACGACCACTACAACGCTTTCGGCGGCACCACCAATCCGAAGATTTCCGGCGATTGGCTTGTTTTCGATGGGCTGAAGCTCACCGGCGCCTGGGGCACCTCGTTCCGCGCGCCTTCTTTCCAGGAGGCGGGCTTCGTTTCCGGTACGCTGATCCAGCCGATCAACCAGCCCGCAGGCGGCGGTTCGAATAATCAAGGCACGTGCCCGCAGACTGGCGTAGCCGCTGTGCCCGGATCTGCCGCGGCTTTGATCGATCCCAATTGCAGCCTAGCGCTGCAATTCCTCGGCGGCATCCGGCTGAGCAACGGCGCGGGTATCGCTGCGCCGGTTCGCCCGCCCGGTTTCACTTTGTCGCCGGAAAAAGCGCAGAACGTCAGTGCCGGTTTCGACTTTGCGCCGGACGATCCCTTCCTCAAAGGGCTGGACGTTCAGGCTACCTATTATTTCGTGAAGATCAGAAACAAGTTGGCGGGATGCAGCGTCGGTTCGGTGAGCGGCCAGTTGGACGATCCCAACTACGCGTCGTGCTTTGTCACGGCGGCCAACAATCCGAATTTCCAGAATCAGGTTCTGGCGCTGCTGACCAATACGAGATCGCAGCTTCCGGGCGTTCAGGTCGCGACCAACATCGCGTTCATTGCCGATGGCGCCTACCGCAATATCGGCTGGCAGGCCACTAATGGCGTAGATTTCAATGCCAGCTACGATTATGACGCCGGCGATCTCGGCGCGTGGAATACGGGCGTCGCAGGGACTTACATCATCGACAATTACAGCGTCCTCAATCCGGGAACGCCGGTGGTCAGCGTGTACAGTACGCCGAACAGCGGAACCAGAAATGGTCCCGGCGGGCGGCTCGCGTATCGCGCGCGGTTAGGATGGGCAGGCGGTCCGGACGGCGCCTTCAGCATAGTCGGATTCATGAATTTCCTGCCGCACGTCAATTCTAACGGCGGGGCATTGCCGCCGCTTTGCTTCCTGCAAGGAAATCCGACCTGCGCCAGTTTCGGTCCGCAATTTGCTCAGTATACGACGCAATATCCGACGTTTTCGAATTACGTGCCGAGCATGTACACCTTTGACCTTTCGCTTAGCTATAAGACGGGCGACGTGCCGGCAAACCGTTATCTTAAAAACATTGGCGTCACACTGGCGGTTAACGACCTGCTCGATAAGAAGCCGCCGTTCCAATACAGCGTGAATACCGGCAGCAACACGCCGCATGCGTTCTATAACGGCATCAGCGCCGATCAGCGCTTCATCACGCTGATCCTGACCAAAGCCTGGTAAACGCCTCTCGTTTCCTTCCCCCCTTGTGGGGGAAGGTGCCCTCCGAAGCGCATTAGCGTGTAGGAGGGCGGAAGGGGGGCGGCGCGCTGTGTGAGGGGGTAATTGATACGGGGAATCCATGAATCTCCACATCCATATCCGCGCCGCGCTTTTTGGCTCCGCATCGTTGGCAGCACTTGCGAGCGCATGGCCGGCTTCCGCCCAGCAAATGGCGCAAGCCGCGCCGGAAACTGTTCCGGAACAAGTTCTGGTCACGGGATCGCTGATTCACGGCGCCGCGGCGGTGGGCGTGCCGGTCACGACCCTGGGCAACCAAGATTTCAAAACCACCGGCGCTTTGACCACGACCGATCTGTTTAAGACCATTCCGATCGCCAATGTCCCGGCATTCCAAAGCACTACGGATGCAGGCGCAAAAGTCGAACAGACGGAAACCGTCAATATTCGCGGCCTCAACAGCAAAGGCCCGCGCACGCTGATGCTAATTGACGGCTATCGCTTCCCGGGCCAGGGCGATAGCGGTTGCCAAGTAGATCCTTCGATCATTCCACAGCTCGCCATCGATCGCGTCGACATCCTTGCCGATGGCGCATCGGCGACCTACGGCTCCGACGCGGTGGCCGGCGTGATCAATCTCATCCTCCGCCGCGGCTATGAAGGCGCGATCACCGAAGGCGCGTTTGGCACCTCGCCGGGCTATGGCCATAACATGTACCGCGGCAGCGCCCTCTACGGCACCAAATGGGACAGCGGCGATATCACGCTCACTTATGAATATTATTTGCAGAACCACACCGACGGCACGAAACGTCCTTATTACACGATGAATTTCAATGCCTGGGGCGGAGTAGACAACAGAACGCCTCTGGCTAATTCCTTGCCTGGCGAAGTCACTTCCGGCGCGCCGACCTTGGCGACTCAATTTCCGAGCGGCGCTACCAACACCGTGACCAGTCTTCCCGGAAGCCCCGGAAGTTTCAGCGCAACCACGGGAACAAGCTGCGGCAATTGTTTCGCGATTCCCAAAGGTCAAAACGGCGTCGGCCTCACCTGGGCGCAAATCCTGGCCAATCCCGGGACGTCAAACGAAAGAAATCCCTTTGCCGATGCGTGGGAGCAGCCGGATCAGGCTCGCAACGCCATCGTCGGCACTTTTGATCAGAACATTATGCCGGGTGTGCAGTTGTTTGCCGACGGATTTTACGACAACCGCCGCTCGACGCTGCGGAGCGTCGGGGGCCCGGCCACGCCCGATCCTGGCCAGAACAATGCCTTCAACGCTTTTGCGGTGCCGACCGTCAATCCCTATTACCCAATCGGCGCGCCGAACAATTTGCGGGTGAGCTACGACATCGCCTTCGAGAGTCCTGTCTCCACCTCGGGCAATGAATTGGCCAACCGCTATGACGGCGGTTTCAATATCGAGCTGCCATTCAACTGGATCGGCAAGGTGTACGCCGCCGTCAGCGACGACCGTGAAATTGCGATTTCCACCGGAATGATCAATCAGGGAAATGCCAGCGCCGCCCTGGGTTGGACGATTCCGGCCAGCGCGGTGCTCGCGAGCTTCGCCAAGCCTGCAAACGTTCCCTATCTGAACGTGTTCTGCGATCCGATGGCGTTCACCTGCAATAGCGCCGCGACGCTTAGTTACATTGGCGCCAGGGGAACGGCCTTTCGCGATTTCTTCGAGGAAAACCTTATCCACGAATATGGCGCGACCGCCGATGGCACGATCATGAGCTTGCCGGGTGGCGACATGAAAGCTGCCATTGGCGCGCTCTACGATCATTTCTCCTACTACGACGAATACAAACAGAATTTTCTCAGTTCGGGCACCGCCCAGGTTGTCGATGCGACGGAATATCATCGCCGGCAGGTCTTTGCCGCCTTCGCGCAGCTCAACGTGCCGATTATTGGCGACAACAACCGGCTACCCTTTGTCGAGCGGGCGCAAATCGAAGGATCGGTGCGTTACGACCACTACAATGATTTCGGTGGCACGACCAATCCAAAGCTTTCCGGTGACTGGCTGGTGGGCGATGGGCTGAAGCTGACGGGCGCGTGGGGCACATCTTTCCGCGCGCCGTCTTTCCAGGAAGCGGGCTATGTCTCCGGTGCGCTGGACCAGCCGCTTAACCAGGTGTCGGGCGGCGGCTCGAACAATTACGCCACCTGCCCGACGGTCGGTGCGGCCGCTGTGCCAGGATCGATCGCAGCATTGATCGATCCCAATTGCACCGCGGCGCTGCAATTCCTGGGCGGCATCCGGCTCGGCAATGGCGCCGCTCTTGCCACGCCCGTTCGTCCGCCCGGATCCACGCTCACTCCTGAAAAAGGCCAGAACGTCAGCGCCGGATTTGACTTTGCGCCAGCCGATCCATTCCTCAAGGGGCTCGACCTTCAGGCCACCTATTACTTTGTGAAAATCAGAAACAAGCTGCAGGGCTGCGATGTCGGCACGACGAGCCGCCTCGACGATCCGAATTACACCTCTTGCTACACGGTTGGGGTCAACAATCCCAATTTCACCAACCAGGTCATAACTCTGCTCGCCAATCCGCGATCGACCTTCAATGCCGGCACTTCACCAACCGTTATTTCCTTCATTGCCGACGGCGCCATCCGCAATATTGGCTGGCAGGCGACCAATGGTGTCGATTTCAACGCCAGCTATGATTACGACGCGGGCGATCTCGGCGCTTTGAACGCCGGCGTAACCGGGACGTACATTCTCGACAATTACAGCATCACCAATCCTGGATCGCCAATCATCAGTGTGTACAGCACGGTGCAGAACGGAACGCGCAACAGCGGCGGACGGTATCGTTATCGCGCGCGATTGGGATGGGCGGGCGGTCCGGACGGCGCCTGGAGCATCGTCGGATTTATGAACTTCATCCCGCATGTCAACTCAAACGGCGGGTCGCTGCCGCCGCTGTGTTTCATTCAGGGCAATACGCCGTGCAATGCCAGTGGCTTGCCCCAATATGCCGAATACAATGTGCAATATCCGACGCTGTCGAACTATATACCGAGCATGTACACGTTCGATCTGTCGATCGGCTATAAGACCGGTGACAGGCCGGCAAACCGCTATCTGAAGAACATCGGCATCAATTTGGCGGTGACGGACCTGCTCGATAAGAAGCCGCCGTTCCAGTATAGTATCGCCACCAACAGCAATACGCCGCACGCGTTCTACAACGGCATCAGCGCCGATCAGCGCTACTTCACGCTGATTTTGACCAAAGCGTGGTGACCCCCCTTCCGGCTCGCGCTTGCGCGCTCGCCGTTCGGGCGGAAATCGCCTTTGGCGATTTCAACTTGCCCTCAATCCCCCGCAGGAGGGGAAGGCAAGAAGATGTGCGATTTATCCTTCCCCCCGCGAGGCGTGCGGGAAGGTGTCCCTCCGAAGTGCGCAAGCGCGTAGGAGGGACGGAAGGCGGGACTGCCGTTCGCTCAAATGGGGGGAATTCATGAATCTCAACGTCCATATCCGTTCTGCGCTTTTTGGCTCTGCGTCCTTGGTTGCATTGGCGAGTTCGATGCCTGCGGCCGCTCAGCAGGTTGCGCAGGCGCAGACGGCGCAGGTCGCGCCGGAAACGGTTCCGGAGCAGGTCCTGGTCACGGGATCGCTGATTCACGGTGCCGCGGCAGTGGGCGTGCCCGTCACCACTCTTGGTATGGAAGATTTCAAGCAGACCGGCGCTACGACGACCGCCGACCTCTTCAAGACCATACCATTCGCTATGGTTCCGTCGTTTGAGAGCAGCACGGATGCGGGATCGAGGATCGAGCGCGGGCAAACCGTGAATTTCCGTGGTCTCAACAGTAAAGGCCCGCGAACCCTGATGCTGATCGACGGCATGCGCTTCCCGGGCCAGGGCGACAGCGGCTGCTCGATCGATCCTTCGATCATCCCCCAACTTGCCATCGACCGCGTCGATATTCTCGCCGATGGCGCGTCCGCCACTTACGGCTCCGATGCCGTGGCCGGCGTGCTCAACCTGATTCTCCGCCGCGGTTACGAAGGCGCGATTACCGAGGGCAGCTTCGCGACCTCGCCCGGTTACGGGCACAATTTGTACCGGGGCAGCGCTCTGTACGGCACGAAATGGGCCAGCGGCGATCTCACCGCGACCTACGAATATTATATCGAGGACCACGTGGACGGCACGAAGCGTCCTTATTACACGATGGATTTCTTTGCGGCGCAGGGACTCGACGACAGAATACCGCTAGCCAATTCGCGGCCGGGCACGGTTTCAAGCGGCGCTATGGCGTTGCCGGTGAGCAACCCCAACAACGGGGTTTATCCGGTTTCCAATGTGCCTGGGTCGCCCGGCAATTTCAGCGCCACCCAGGGAACAAGCTGCGCCAATTGTTTTGCGATCCCCAAAGGCCAGAACGGCGTTGGCCTGACTTGGGCGCAAATTCTCGCCCATCCGGGAACCGGCAACGAAGTCAATCCCTTCGTCGATGCGTGGGAACAGCCCGATCAATATCGCAGCGCCGCGGTCGTCACCTTCGACCAGAATATCGTTCCCGGCGTTCAGTTGTTCGCCGACGGATTTTACGACAACCGCCGCTCCATCATCTTGAGCGTGGTCGGGCCTAACTCGCCCGATCCTGGCCCGAACAACGCCTTCATTTCTGCGGTGCCCACGATCAACCCCTATTATCCGATTGGTGCGCCGAATAATTTGCGCGTTGCTTACGATATCGGGCTCGAATCTCCCGTCCACACCGCGGGCAACGAATTGGGCGACCGCTACGACGGCGGATTCAATCTTGAACTGCCTTTCAACTGGACCGGCAAAGTTTACGGCGCAGTGACCTCAGACCGGGAATTGGCCATGACAACCGGCATCGTGAATACGACCCAGGCCAGCGCCGCACTCGGCTGGACCATACCCGCAAGCGCAGTGCTCGCCAGTTACGCCAAGCCGTCGAACGTGCCTTATCTCAACTTGTTCTGCGATGCTAACGCCTTTACCTGTAACAGTCCCGCCACCCTCAGCTACATCACCGGATTCCGCAGGGCATTCGAAGAAATGATCATCCACGAATATGGCGGGACCGCCGACGGTACGATCGTGAGTTTGCCCGGAGGCGATTTGAAAGCCGCCGTGGGCGGGACGTACACCCATTTTGCGTATGTCGATGATTTCGCCGGAAATTACGTCACCTCCGGCACCGCCCAGATCAACGAAGCGATCGAATATCGCAAGCGCCAAGTGTTTGCCGGCTTCGCGCAAGTGAACGTGCCGATCATCGGCGATGCCAACAAGCTGCCCTTTGTCGAGCGGGCGCAAATCGAGGCGTCGATTCGCTACGACCACTACAGCGATTTCGGCGGCACCACCAATCCGAAGATTTCGGGCGACTGGCTGGTCACCGACGGGCTCAAATTCACTGGTGCGTGGGGCACCTCCTTCCGTGCACCGACCTTCCAGGAAGCCGGCAGCGTTTCCGGCGCGCTGGATCAGGCGCTCAATCAGGCGGCCAGCAATGGCAGCAACAATTACGCCACCTGCCCGCAGGTGGGCCAGGCCGCCGTTCCCGGATCAGTTGCCGCCATCATCGATCCCAACTGCACCGCGGCGCTGCAATTCCTGGGCGGCATCCGGCTTGGCAACGGCGCCGGGATCGCCTCGGCTGTCCGTCCCGCAGGATTCGTGCTCGGCCCGGAAAAAGCCCAGAACCTCAGCGCCGGGTTCGACTTTTCCCCGGACGATCGCTTCCTCAAAGGGCTCGACCTGCAGGCCACTTATTATTTCGTCTTGATTAGGTCCAAGCTGCAAGGCTGTAGCGTCGGCACCACCAGTCACCTTGACGATCCCAATTACACCTCCTGCTACGTCATCGCCAACAACAACCCGAATTTCCAACAGCAGGTGATCTCACTGCTGACCAACCCGCGGTCGACGGTTGCGGGCGGACTTTCAGTAGCCAGCAACATTGCCTTCATCGCTGACGGTGCGATCAAGAACATCGGCTGGGAGTCCACCAATGGCGTCGATTTCGCCGCCAGCTACGATTTCGCCGCAGGCGATCTCGGCGCCTGGAATGCCGGCGTTACCGGCAATTATGTGCTCGACGACAAGACCAATAACGGAAACGGCGCGCCGACCATCGACACTTACAGCACACCGCAGAACGGGACCGCGAATAGCGGCGGGCGGCTGCGTTATCGCGCGCGTTTGGGATGGGCGGGAGGTCCGGACGGCGCCTTTAGCGTTACCGGTTTCATGAACTTCATCCCGAGCTTCAATGCCAATGGCTCGGCCTTACCGCCGCTCTGCTTCCTGCAGGGAAACCCGGCCTGCGCCAGTTTCGGTCCGCAATTTGCTCAGTACACGCAGCAATATGCGGCGCTGACCAATTATGTCCCCAGCGGCTACACCTTCGATCTCTCTCTCGGTTATCGCACCGGCGATACGCCGGCAAACCGCTATCTGAAGAATATCGGCGTGCAGTTGACGGTGACGGACCTGCTCGACAAGAAACCGCCTTTCCAATACAGCGTCGCGACCAACAGCAACACGGTGCATGCGTTCTACAACGGCTACACCGCCGATCAGCGCCGCTTCACTCTCGTGCTGACCAAGGTCTGGTAGCCCTCTGCGCCTATGAACTTTGCCGCTCTTTGAAAACCCCGACGCATTCGCTAAAACAGCCGTCAATATTTACTACGTAAATTGGATTTTTCGGGAGGAAACGAATGCGCAAATTGCTCATGAGCGGCGCCGCCGCTTCGTGCTTCACTGTGCTTGCCGCGGCAATGTTTTGGCCCGCGCTCGCGCAACAACAGCAGGCGCTGGTCATTCAAGGTGGTACGCTGATCGACGGCAATGGCGGCGCTCCGGTGCCGAATTCGGTAATTGTCATCGAAGGCGATAGGATCGCCGCAGTCGGCCGCCAGGGTCAGGTGCAGATTCCGGCCGGCGCCCAGGTCATCAATGCAGCCGGCAAATGGGTGACGCCCGGCCTTATCGATGCCAAATCGAATTGGAACTGGCCGTATGGCGAAGCTTATTTACGCTGGGGCGTGACTTCCGCCATGGTCACCGGCACGCGAAACGACACCGGCATTGCCGATCGCGACGCGGTCGCGCATGGCGTCTATCCGGCGCCGCGCCTCTATCAGGGTGTGATCAATCTGCGCGGCGGCGGTCCGGACGGCAAACGACCCGACACGTATGTTCCGGGCGCGGGACAGAGGGTCGCGCATAGTCCCGACGAAGCGCGTGCGCTGGCGCGCTCCAATCTGGAAGGTGGCGCGGATTTCCTCGGCACCAATGATGGCGACGGTCCGCCGGAATTGTTCGCCGCCTATGCCGACGAAGCGCACAAAGCGGGAAAAGCGGTGGTGATGCGCTGCGTGGGGCCGGCGACGCGCGGGCGTGAATGCGTGCTCGCGGGCGCCGACATCATGGTCCACACCGGCGAAATCGGCGATCAGATCGCGAAAGATCCCGACAAATGGAAGACTTATATCGCGTTGCCGCCAGACGCCTATTGCGACATCGATCCGGCGAGGGAAAAGGAGTTCATTCAATTCCTGCTGCAGCATCCGAACACCGCGCTCGAGCCCGACATGATGGCGACCGACCGCGGTTTTCCTTCGATGTGGAAACGCGTGCAGCAGGAAGATCAGGAATTCTTCAGCGATCCGGTTCTGCGTACCTATTATCCGGCCTACCAGATGCAACACACGCTGGATAATGTGAAGGACCCGTCCACCTACCTGACGCCGGCGCAAATCGAACACCGCGCCTGCGGCTACAAGAATCACGCGCAGTTCCTGCATGATTTCACCGCGGCCGGCGGCCATATCGTTGCAGCAAGCGATATCTTCCAGTCGCCGCCAGGCCTTGGCGTGCATCAGGAAATGGCGGTGTTCCAGGACGACGTGAAAATGCCGCCGATGAAGGTGCTGCAAGCCGCGACCAAATGGGTGGCTGATCATTTCCGCATCAAGGACATTGGCACGGTTGAAGCGGGCAAGCTCGCCGACCTCGATATCGTCACTGCCGACCCGCTCACTGACATCAAAAATATGCGCAAGATCGATACCGTGATCAAAGACGGTAAGGTGGTCGATCGCAATTATCATCCCTGGTACAAGGGCTGGCTGTTTGCCAACGATCCTCAGCGTCGCGAAGCCGACGATGTGGTCGAAGGGGCCGCGTGGGCCGCAGCGCTGAAGCGCGCGACCTTCCGTCCCGGCGGCGGCGGCAATGAGGACATCACCGGTGCCGCGGCGCAGCTGGCCATCCCGGATCCTTTCGCAGCGCCGACGCCCGGCATCGAAAGCATTTTTCCTCACACCGTGATTCAGGGCAGCTCCGGGCAGACGGTCGACATCAAGGGGTTCAACTTCGTCAAACGGTCGGTGGTCTATGTCGATGGTACAGCTGTGCCGACCGAAGTGGTCAGCCGGACGGAGATCAAGGCGACGCTCGATCCGAATGTGTTTGCCGACGCGGGCAACCGGGTCGTAGTGGTCAAGAATCCGGAACCTTTGAACGCGCCGGAATGGGGCGAGAAATCCAACATGGCCCATGTGTTGGTGCCGTTCTCGTACACTACGGCCTGGTCGCATAATAGATACTGAGGCGCGTTTGCCGCCCCGTTCCGTCGCTTCGCGGCACCTTCCCCCACAAGGGAGGAAGGCTGAAAAAGTATAAGTTTTCCTTCCCCTCGCGGAGCGTGGGGGAAAGTGGCCCTCCGAAGCGCGAAAGCGCGTAGAAGGGTCGGAAGGGGGGTGCATTGTGCACTTCGGCCGGTCGCCTAGGGAGGAAAACAACGATGAAACGCATGATCGCATTGGGCAGCGTTGCTATGGCCGCGCTCGCTTTTGCCGGGGTAGCATCGGCGCAATTCCTGCCGCCGGAATTTGTCGTCAGCGGCAAGGACGCCGAAAAAATCCAGGACTTCACTACCATCAATGCCGCGACCGCCGAGCGCATCGCGACCGCTTGCGAGAACGCGGCCAAGGCGCGCGGCGTTGAGGTCAGCGTCATGGTGCTCGATAATGACGGCAACAGCGTCTACGCGGACCGTATGGACGGGCAGGGCTATCTCAACGTCGTCACGGCGGAGATGAAGGCGCGCACGGTCTTGACCGGACGTCAACCGAGCAAAGCGCGCATGAACCGCGTGCTGCAGAATCCTGACGCCGAATTCCAGGAAATCCAGCTCGGCTATTTCTCCAATTCGGGCGGGCTGCCCATCGTCGTCAACAAGCAGCTTATCGGTGCGGTTGGCGTCGGAGGATCGGCGGCACGCTTGCCCGAATGGAGCGACGAAATCTGCGCGCATAAGGCGCTGACCGAAGTGATCGGTCCCTCGGTGCCGCAATTAGGACCGGACCTGCCGCGCAAAGCTCCGCCTCCACCGAAAGTGCCGGCGCAGAAATTCCAGGCCACCATGATTCCCAAATCGACTTTGCCGGCGGACTGGGTGGTAAGCGGCAAGGATGCAGCGAATGTGTTCGATGGCAATCAGATTTCGCTCGCTGCGGCGAAGAAGATCGCCAAAGGCTGCCGCGACTGGTCGCAATCGCATGGCGGCGGCATGGCGATGTATGTGCTCGATAATGCCGGCGAGATCGTGCACATGGAGCGCACCGACGGCGAAACCACCAACTCCATCCGCTCGGCGCTCCAAAAGGCGCAAACGGCGCTCAGGATTCGCCAACCGACTTCGCTGCGCGAGGCACAGTTGAAAAACGATCCGAGCGGCTTTGTGCGTTCGTCGGTCACCTTCAATATCTTCGCGACGGCGGGCGGCATTCCGATCGTAGTCGACGGCCAGATGATCGGCGCGGTCGGCGTCGGCGGTGTTGGCGGCGTGGGAATCACCAACGGCGACGGCCTATGCCCGATCGAAGGCCTGAAGGCGGCCTTCGGCACGCATGCCGCTTTACCGAGTTAGCTGCGCCACCGTCCCCCCTTTTCCCCCGCAAGGGGGGAAGGAAGAGAAAAGTATAAGTTTGGCCTTCCCCCTGGGCGTCAACTCGCCAGAGGGTCGGGGCGAAGCTGGAAGTGCACGACTTTACTGGTCTGACCTTTGCCGCCTTCAATGTGGGTCGGTGCGCGCTCGGAATAGGTAGAGAACAATCCCTTTCCCTTCCACCCCGCGCTCGCATCGTCGATGCGCCCATCCATGCCTTTGGCGTAATAGCTCATCGGATAGGGCACGCGCATCACCACCCATTTGCCGTTAACGAAAGCATCCAGCGCATCGGACTGGCTCGCGGTGGCGATCGGCGTATTGTTGCCGAAGCCAAGCGTGTTCTTCTGGTCGACCCACATCGCATAGGGCGCTTCCGCCGTGCCGCCGATGGTGCCAGCGGGAAGATTCTCGAATGCAGGTCCGGGGAGCTGGTACAGCTTCCAACCGTCCGGACACACATTTTGCGCATCCGCCGCTGCGGGCCCGTTCAACGGCCCCTTGCACAGGCGCCGGTCGAAGCTTGCCGCTTGGCCGCTCGCGAGCGCGAGCCACACCACGCCATCGCTCGTGATACCCATGCCGCGCGGCGAAAATCCCGACATCGGATTCTTCGGGTTCTTGTAAGGCACCTCGTAATATTCGCTGAGTTGTGTCTTGGGATCGAAGCGGATGACGCCGCCAGGGAACCCTAAGATCGAACCATAGACGCTGCCATCCGGCGCTGTGTTGATGCCGTAGGGCGCGCCCATGATCTGCTTGTCTTTGGTGGAATCCAGCGGCTGATTGAGGCCGGTCCACCCGGCGTCGCGTTTGCCGTTGCCATTGGTGTCGATGACGAAAGGCGACCAGCCCTGACTCGCCGCGTCGTCATGGGTGGCATCCCATTTCTTGACGTCGAGCCAGCCGATCACGTCATAGGGCCCGCCCGCACTGAACCACAGCGTACCGTTATTGTCGAAGTTCAAATGATGGGTGTTGAAGCAGAGATCGATCATGTCGATCTTGCCGGTTTTGGGATCGAACACCTCCGCCTGACGGGTCGAGGTATTCTTGGGATACACTTTCGCCGACGGATGATTGGATCCCGCCTTGCAGAAGGCGGGTTGCGTCGCCGCCGGGCGGATGCGCGCGGTCAGCCACAGCCGGCCTTTTTCGTCAAACATCGGATTGTGCACATTGGTGTGCGTGTCCCAGATCGGCTCTTCGCCCCAATAAGGCGAAGGCGCCAGACTCGGATCGGTCTTGGTGGTGGGCGTTTTGGGATCGCGATAGACCGTCTTCAACACGCCGGTTTTGTTGTTGACCGGATCGACCCAGGGGAGGAGCTCTGTGCTCGCTTCGGTCGAGCCATAGATCAGCCCGTTGGCGTTGACATGCGGATCGCGCTTGTCGGTGGAAATGCCGTCATGGACATAAGCGGTTGGCGTGTTCCAATCCCATTCGGTGACGACGATATTGCGTTCGATACCGGTGGGGCGCACGGGATCGGTTTTGGGCAGCTCGCCTTTAGCCACGCGATCGGTCCAATCGCCGAGCAGTTGCAATTGCCGCGCTGCATCGAACAGGCCGATGGCTTCGACCATGCCGCGGCCGGCTTGCCCGGATTGGATCCGCCGCTCCCAAGCCTCGGCGCTGGAATTAAAATGGCCGAGTTGCTGGGGAATCGTGCGTGTCGCGAGATCGCCGAGCTGATGGCAATGGATGCAGCCATCGGTCTTGGCGAGGCGCAGCCACTGTCCTTGGTCTTTCAGCGTCACCGGCATGCCGTTTCCTTGGGGGCCGGTGCCGGGGAAAAGTTTGGCTTCGGGAATATGCAGCATGGAATACCAATAGATGCCGGGGTAATAGGCCGCCGCCGCGGCACGGCTCGGCGCCGTTACGGCGGTCAAGTCGAGCATCTTGCCCGGCTGCGCTTTCACCTTGGGCGAATCGACGAGGCCATAGCCGCGCACCCAGATGTCGTAATTGGCTTTGGGCAGATCGGGAATGACGTAGCGGCCGGCGTCGTCGGTGACAACAATCTTGACGTATTTCGTCGGCAGATCGCGGGTTTCCGCGATCACCCAGACTCCGGCTTCCGGGCCTTTGGCGCCGGTGACGATGCCGCCGATGTCCACGGGTTTGAGGCGGATTTGGGCAGGCGCGGCAAGTGCGGCGACAGGAATGAGCGCGGCAAAACTCACGCTCAGCATGGCGGCGCAAAGCGCCCTCTTCGTTGTCATGATCCCCTCATGGATGGCTCGGCGGCGGAAGAACGCCAGCACTATAGCATTATAAAACTCGCGCCGCGCCCCCATAGGAGAACGCGAGCGGCAAGCAGCAACGATTCTGATAAAAAACAAACCGGCCCGTCTACGTTACGCAACGGCGGGCCGGCGATGTGCCTTGAGGAGGGAAATGGGAGGAACAGGCACGAAGGAACGTTACGCCCAGGGCTGTAAAGAAAAAGTAAAGCCAGCCCGGTTGGCGTCAATTCTTTTTATGCGGGCTCGCGCGCGGTGACAGGGTGGCGGATGGGACGGCGAAAACACACTTTTAGCGTGTTCTCGCCCTCGGCCGTCGATAAAAACGAGCGGATAGCTGTCCGCTAACGTTCCGGTAACCGATTAATTTACAGGGATTTTTTTGCACGATGTTCCCGCGTTGAGAAAATTAAGCTTTTTTTAACCGTCATGTCAGTGTTACGATCCACTTGTATTTCAAAGTTTGTTCACGTTTACCCCCGGCGTCACTCAAGCAAATCTTCGGTGCTCAAATCAGGTCCACACCTGTGCGCGTCGCATGCGAAATTGAGCGTTGGTTGATTTAAGTGAGATTTTTCGCGCTGGGTCCGACATGTAACCGAGTTCTTATTTTATATTTGTAACGAGTAGGGGAATCGACCCAATCAATGGGTCAGGGGTGGGCATCAAGAACATCGCGCCGTGCTGCGCCAAGTTGGCTTGCGGCCGCGCTGTCCTTTGCCCTGACGACTGGGGCGGCGGCCGGCTCATCCGCCACACAACACAATGATATCGTTCCTGACGGCCGGACGCAGACGCAGATCACGGCCTCCGGCAGCACCAGCACCATCACGACCAGGACAGTCTCGGGCAACAATGCGGTCAATTCCTTCTCGACCTTCACGGTCAGTCAGGGAAATACCGTCAATCTCATTGTCCCGAGCACCGCGACGACCCTCATCAATCTGGTCCGCAACGCGCCGGTCACCGTCAATGGCGTGCTGAATTCCTACAAGGACGGAAAGCTCGGCGGGAATGTGTACTTCGCCGACCCCTACGGGTTCATCGTCGGCAAGAGCGGCGTCGTCAATACCGGCAGCCTTAGCGTCTCGACGCCGACCGCGGCTTTCCTCGAGACCGTCATCGGCCCGGATGGCACAATCAATAACCCGGCGGTCGGAAATCTGCTCAGCGGCAATATCCCTATCTCACAGAACGGCCTCGTTTCGATCCAGGGCAGCATCAATACACAGGAAGCGGTGCGCATCCTCGCGCAGCAGGTCATCGTCGAAGGCCAGGTCGATGCGAGCCATGCGGCACAGGCGCAGCAGCTCTTGTTCAGCGCCAGCGTAAACGCACAGGGCTTGCAGAAGAGCGCCGGGATTGTTTCGAAGGGCGGCGTGATCGAGATCGTCGCGGCGGGGGATGCGTCCGTCAACGGATCGCTGACCGCGAATGATTCGGGGAATTCGCAGGCGGGCGCGGTGCAGGTGCTGGCACAGCACAATATTAATGTCGGATCGAACGCGGCGCTTTCCGCCTCGGCGCAGAACGCGAACAACAGCGGCGGGAACGTGCGGGTCTATGCCGGCAACGATCTCAGCGTCTCGCAAGGCGCGCAGCTTCTGGCGAAAGCCTCAGGCGGCGGCGACGGTGGCGCGATCGAGGCAAGCGCCGGCGGGACGGCCACCATCCAGGGCGGGCTGTTCGACGCTTCTTCGCCGGCGGGCAAGCCCGGCAGCGTCCTGTTTGACCCGACGGACCTCGAATATGGCGCCTCGGTTTACACCAATGGCAGCGATTTTACGGCCACCGCCAGCAACAGCATCACGGTCGATTCGGCAACGGAAATCAACACGCGCAATGTGGTCTTGTCTGGCACGCCCACGCAGACCGACGCTGACAGCGGGCCCTCGGTCGGCGATTCGGGCAACATTACGCTCACCGCGCCGACGATCACCTTGTTGGGAACGCTGCGGGCGGACGCCGACACTGCATTTAACAGCGGCACGATCACTTTAAACCCGACCTCCTTCACGATCGGCGGTCAGATCCAAGCCGGCGTCAGCGGCGCACCCATCCTCACCACCTGGGGGGCAAATCTCACGATTAATGCCGCTTCGTCGCTGTCGATGTTGGCCGGGAGCGTCATCAACACGCGGCACGTTCTTTTTGGCAACGCCGATGACGTCAGCAGCCTTTCAACGGATGATTCGGGCAACGTCGTACTGAACGCAGGAAGCATCAGCCTCGCGGGCTCGATCCATTCCTTCGCGATCAACACCGCAGGCGCTACCTTTAATGATGGCAGTATCGAGCTGAATGCCAGCGGGAACATTTCGGTTTCGAGCGCGCTTCGCGGCGGCCAGATCACGTTCAACTCGCAGTCCGGCGCCGTCACCCTCACCCTGACTGGCGGCATCGATACGGATGGCCAGAATGCAACCATTGAAGCAGCTAATTGTCCCACAGCTAGCTGCATCTCCATTGCGCAGGGCGCCTACATCAACACGCGTCAGACTGGCTCGGGAAATGCCAACGATATCAGCAACCCATCGATCGGAGATTCGGGCGACATCTACCTCAATGCACCGTCGATCGCGCTCAACGGGGCATTGAACGCCTTTGCCATCAATAGCGGCGGCAGCTCATTTGCGGCCGGTACCATCACACTCGAAGGACTCTCGACGGCCGAGATTGGCAGCACCAGCTTGCCAAGCATCGCTACACAGGGCGCGAGCCTGAATATCGTTGCCGCGACCAGCATCACGGTCGACAACGGCGCCTATATCAACACGCGCCAGACGGGCCTGGGCCCCGTCAACGATACGTCCCACACGTCAACCGGGGATTCCGGCACGATCACGCTGAATGCGCCGACTGTCACTCTTAGCGGGCAGCTCAACGCCTTTGCCCGCAACAGCAACGGGTCGACCTATGTCAGTGGCGCCATCGCGCTCGAAGATCTGAGTTCAGCGGATCTCGCCAGCACCATTTTAACCAATGGCTCGGACCTTCTCGTCAATGCGTCGGGCAGCATTACCCTTGAACCGGCAGCCGTTATCAACACCCGGCAGGTCGCTGCCCTCGCCGATCCCAAGAATGATGCGATCGCCTCGACCGCCAATTCAGGGTCTGTCGCATTCCAGGCGCCAAACATCACCATCAAATCAGCTCCCGATGTCAGCGCCAACTCCAGCTTCCAGGCGGGCACTATCACGTTATCTCCTGCACTCGGCGGATCACTCGAAATCGACCTCGCCAATGTCGATATCGGCAGCAGCGCCAGTGCGAACTTTGGCAGTCTCGATACCGGCGGTGACAAGGTCACGATCAGCGCGACTGGCAATCTCACGATTGAACAGGGCGCCTATATCAACACGCGGCTGACCGGTTCTGGCAAACCGGGCGATACGACCAGCCCATCAACCGGCGATTCCGGCAACATTTCCCTCGCCGCACCCAACATGACGATCGGCGGACCGCTGGAAGCGTTCGCGCTGAATCAGAATGGCAGCAGTTTCAAAAGCGGTGCAATCGGCCTCACCGGGCTGAATTCCGTGGTGATCGGCGGCAGTTCCGGCACCCTGCCGAATTTCGACACTAACGGCGCCAGTCTCGCCATTAGTGCCCAGAGCATCACTCTTAGCGCCCCGACCAGCAGTTTGCCGAGTGGCGGTTATATCAATACGCGGTCGACCGGCTCGGGAAACGCCAACGATACGACGAGCAATTCGACCGGCGATTCGGGTGACATTACCCTGACTGCGCCGACCATCACCTTCGCCAACACGTCGTTCAGCGGCCACCTCAATGCTTTCGCAATCGACCCCAGTGGAACTGCCTACAAGTCCGGAACGATCAAACTCACCGGTTTGAACGGATTCAGCGTCGGCTCCACAGGGACAGTGACGGGCATCAACACCAATGGCGCCAATCTTGAGATTGACGCCAGCAGCATCAATCTGATGAGCGACGGGCTCATTGACACGCGGCAGCTGAATGCCGCCGTCAGCTCCACGGGCAATTCGGGCGACATCACCCTTAATACGTCCAACCTCACGTTGAACGGGCCTGTCAATGCCTATTCAACTGCCGGCAGTGGATACAAGCCGGGAACGATTAACCTGACCGGCCTGGGCGCAGTCAGCATCGGCTCCGGCGGCCTACCGAGTTTCGATACCCATGGCGCCAGCCTCGCCATTACTGCCCAGAGCATCGCGCTGCCGACCGGCAGCTATATCAATACTCGGCAGACCGGTTCGACAACCGCCAACGACACGACCGCACTCTCGACCGGTAATTCTGGTGACATCACCCTGAATGCGTCCACCATCACCTTCGGCGGCGGCGCGCTCAATGCCTTTGCCCTTAATAGCAGCACGACCTCGTTCCAGAGCGGCACCATAACCCTCGAGGGAATGGGAAATTTCAGCGTCGGCACTGGCCCTGGTGAAACCGTGGCGAGTCTCGCGACCAATGGCGCCAACCTGGTTATTGGCGCCGGAAGCAGCATTCTCGTGGATACCACCGGCACGATCGATGCGCGCCAAGCCAACAACGGGCCCCCCGGCAATATCACCCTCAGCGCACCCACTGTGACCGTGAAAGGCCCGCTCTACGCTTATTCCACGTCTGGCTCTCCGGCCGGTACGATCACACTCGAAGTCACGTCGTTCGATCTCGATGGCACCAATCAGCCGAACATCTCAACCAACGGCGCCAACCTCGTCATTGGCGCCACGAGCAGCATCACCATCGAAAGCGCCGGCAGCATCGACACCCGGCAGCTCAATGGCAGCGGCCATTCCACCTTCAATTCCGGCAGTCTCACACTCAATGCCCCGAACCTGACGCTGGACGGCACGCTATATCTGCTCGCCAACAATAGCGGCACGAACTACGTTAATGGTGATTTGAACTTTAAGGGGTTCACGGATTTCACGCTCGGCGGCAGCGGCGCGTCCCTTCCCAGTCTTGATCTCGCCGGCATAAACGTCTCGATCAGCGCCTCGAACAGCATCACCATCGCCAGCGGCGGATACATTAATACCCGCGCGACGGGCATGGCCAAGCCGAACGACATAGCCGATCCTTCGACAGGAATTTCGGGCAACATTTCGCTCAACGCGCCAACCATCACTGTCAACGGATCGTTGCAAGCATCCGCCACCACCGGTTTTTCGGGCGGTACCGTCAGTCTGGTCGCGCAGACAAACACCAATATTGGTGACGTGGTCCTGGCCAGCGGGACCAATTCGATCACGGTCAATGGCACAGTGACCGGCGGCACCGTCAATCTGACTGCACAGACCAACAGCACCACTGGTGACCTGGGCAAAGCCAGCGCGACCAATTCGATCACGATCAACGGCACGGTGAGCGGCGGCAACATCACCGTAAACGCCGGCTCGGACGCGGAAGCAAACTACGAAAGCCCGCTCGGCATAGCCGAGCTGGTAACAACGACTCTGATAAGCGGCCTCGATGGCGTCAATGCGGCGGTCGCCGAAGGCGATGCCTCATCAACGATCAGCCTCGGCTCGGCGGCGCAGGTCATTGCCAGCGGCAATCTCACTTTCGCGGCCAACACCACCGAAAAGGCGAAAGATCCGGCGCTGACACTCAGCGGCAACAAACTCGATTTCGCCGTGGCGGTCGGCATCATTAACGCGACTGCCGCAGTGACTATCCCCTCCGGAGCGCACATTTCGGCCGGAGACAATCTCACGGTCTCGGCGATCAACAACCCGACCCTCGACACGGAAGCAATTTCGATTTCCGGCGCCCGCGGTGGGGTGGCAGGCACGTTGAGCTATGCGACCGCGAATGTGAGTGCCAGCGCTACGGTCAATGCGGGTGCGAACGTATCGGTCGGCGTCGGACAGCCTTTGCCGGGCAACGTTAATATTCTGGCTCTGAACAACAACAGCTTCAGCAACAGCTCATCCGCCACCGCCGCTGCCGGCGGGTCAATCGGTTTTGCCCTCACGTTCACCGATATCTCGACATCGGCCACCGCTCATCTCGGCGCCAGCCTCGGCAGTTCAACGACTCCGGCTGGTAATGTCATCATCGAAGCGGACAATCTGACGCCGGTCATAGACAGCAGCACCGCTTCGACCTCGGTCGGTACCAGCTTCACCGGATTGATCGAAGGTGCGATTGCCTCAGCCAACAGCGCGGTTGGTCCCACGATCGTCAGTAAGGTCAAGGGTTTGGGTAAGTCCTCAGATAACAGCTCCCAGACCCAAACCCCGCAGTCCGGCCCCCCAAGCAACAATACGGTATTAGGATCCGCAATCAATATTGCGATTATCGGGCAATCGGCCACAGCCGAAATCGCGAATGACAATGGTTATGCCACGGCGCCCTCGGTGATTTCGAACGGCGCTGTGTCGGTGCATGCGATTACCAGCGATCAGGGCATTCGCGGGGATGCTGAATCCGCCGCCGATTCCCAGACGCAAGCCGACGGGAGCCTGAACGTCAAGAATGGAATCAGCGCCGGCCTCAACTTCGAATTCGTCAACCACACGACAAATGCCGACATCGGCGACGGTGCCTCGGTGAGCGCGTCCAATGTCGGGGTGAGCGCCGAGACCATCGTGCCGATCACGATCGACTGGCTGATATGGGATTCCTTCACTGGTGTGATCAACCATTTAAACGGCAGTTTCGGGATCACCAACGCCGTCCTCACCACCGATTCAGATGCCACTTCAAATGCCGAGCAGCTGGGCATTGCGTTCGCGATGAACGTCTTGAACATCACCGATGACACAAGGGCCTGGGCCGGGACCAATGCAAAGGTCACTGCAAGCGCGAGTAATGAGACGGGGTGGAGTGCGACTTTGCCTGCCGGCGCCTATGCGGGAAGCATCAACTACGCCGCGCCGATCACCATCAACGCCTACAATCTTACCCAGACGCTCAACATCGGTGGAAATTACAGTTTCACGGGAGTCAACGGCAGCGGAGGCGGGAAGAATTCAAAGAGCGTCGGCTCATCCTTTGCCAATGTATACTATGCCAATACAACGCTGGCCGGGGTTTATGCGGGCGCGCAACTCAAAGAGACCGGCAGCGGCAACAAGCTCGACGTGGCGGTCACGGCGCTCAGCGTCGACCAGGCGCTGCTGCTGGCGCCGAGTTCAGGTTTCGGCAGCGGCATCGGCGTCAACGGCACTTTTACCTTTGACGAAATGGAAAACCAGACGGTGGCCTCGATCAGCAATGAGGCCCAGGTCACCGCCGCAAAAGTGTCCCTTGCCGCGACCGAGGAAATGGCGGTTTGGAATGTCAGCGGCGTGGTTGATACAGCGAACAATGTCGGCTTCGGGCTCGCGGTCGGCGCGAATGACCTGAACGCAGATACGGAAGCCTTTGTCGGCGACAACAGCGGCATATTTGGCGCAACGCTGCCAACGTCTGCGCCTTCCGGGTTTGTCCACGCGTCGGCGCTGAATGTGACCGCGCTGACCGAAGGTCAGGCGAACGCGCTTGGGATCGTTGGCAGCAAGACCAGCAATGACAAACAGGGTAAGAAGCCAGGCGCTTTGACGAGAGCCGGGAACTGGCTGACTGGGAAGGCCAACGCGGTCAAATCGGCGATAGCCTCGGCGATCCCCGACAGGTTTGCACAGCTCAAGAGCGATCTTACACCTGCCAAGGTCGACCCCAATAGCGTCAAGGCGCCACAGCCGGAATACGGAATGGATATTTCCGGCAGCACGTCGTTCAACATCACAAAGATCGATACAAAGTCCTATCTCAGCGGCGCGAAGGTCGACAGCCTTAACGCGGGACACAGCGCGATTGACGTGACCGTCGAGGCGCTGAACGAGACCGGGCTGATCAGTGCGGCGGGCAGCGCCGCCTGGGTGGCCGCGAACGCGCCGTCCACCCAATACAGCGCGGCCTATGATGGCGCGGTGGCATTCGGGCTGATCGACAATACCACCACGGCCTATATCGAAAAGTCCACGCTCAGCGACGCCGATCAGGTCGCGGTGCGCGGCTTGTCAGGCGGCTTCGAAGCCGCAGTCGCGCTCGGCATCGCGGTGAACACGTCTGAGCAGGGCAAGCAGAGCGCCACCGATCGCGCCGGTTCGTTCAGCATAGACGTGATCACGAACACAACCGACGGGCACATTTCGAACAGCACGCTCGAAGGGGTCACCGGCGACAGCAGCCGCTCGCTCGAGGTCACCGCCTATGATCAGACCCTGATTGGCGCCGGTGGCGGAGCTTTCTACGGCGGCGGGTCGAGCGGCATCGGTATCGCCATTACGGTCGGCACGGTTTCGGACACGATCAGCGCCGCAATCTATGGCGGGTCGGCCACCCAGTACGACACCGCGACGGTCCAGGCGCTGGATGCGAGCGAGATCATCGCCGGCGCGGCGATGGGTGGCGGTTCCGCCAATGCTGACAGCAGCGGATTCGCGGGCGGCATCGTCTTCAACCTGATCACCAATTCCGACAGCGCCACGATCGACAGTTACACGCCGTCCGACAACAATCCGGCTCAGGCCATTGTCACCACCACGGGTGGCATCGAGGTTCAGGCCAAAGGAACAGGGCCGGTCAGCACCTATTCCAACGATCTGATCAATAATGCCGGGACGCCGCCCGGTTCGAACTACAATCTGGCGGCAGCGGACTTCGGCGACGGTACGACGCCGCTGGTCGCTTCGACCTTCAGTGGCAATGTGATCGTCGGCTTTGCCGGCGTTTTGACCGTCAATGGCGGCGCCGGCAGCAGCAATCTCGGTGTCGGGATCGTCATCGACACGATCACTGACAGCTATACGGCGAGTGTCGGCGATGCGGATGTGACCTCGACCGGTGGTGCGCTGTCCGTCACTGCGCAGGATAATAGCACGATCATCGGCGGTGCGCTCGGCATCGGTGTCGCGACCGGTGGCTATGCCGGCGTGGGCTCCGTGACATTCAATCTGATCAAGGATTCGGCAGCAGCGAATATTGGCAGCGATTCGTATTCGGGGATCGCGCCGAGTGTGAGCGCGGACAGCGTGTCGGTCAGCGGCCAGAACAACGCGACGATCTATTCGGTCGCCGGGAACTTTGCCATTGGGCAGAAGGAAGCCAACGGACTCGCCTTCGCCTATGCGATGACGAATGACAGTGCCACCGCGACGATCGCGTCCGTCGGCGTCACGGCAACCGGGCTGGTCAGCGATGAAGCCACCAACAATTCGACCATCTATGAAGTGGCGATCGATGGCGTGGGGTCGAGCAATACGGCGATTGGTGGATCGTTTGCCATCAGCGTCATCGATGACACTTCCAATGCCAATTTTGGCAGCGCAAGCGGCACCACGGGCGTCACTGCGGGCTCACTGACGGTCCAGGCGAACGATGGCAAACCCGCAGCGACATTCACTGGCATGGCGACTGGGACAAACCTCACAGTATCATCCGTCACAGGAACGATTACGGTGGGCGACTTGATTTCCGGACCCGGCGTTCCGTTGGGCACGCGTATTGTGTCCCAAACGTCGGGTACACCGGGTGGCACCGGCGTCTATGTCACGTCGAACACAACCACGGCGTCAGGTACCGCGATCACTGACGGCAGCGGCAGCGGCGATGGCGTCTGGTCGCTCTCCGGTAACATCGCTTTTGGATCGAGCGCAGCATACGGCGCTGCAATCGGTATCAATTCGGTCGACAACACGACGTCGGCCGAGGTCGACAATTCCAGCCTTGATGTTTCGGGCTCAACCAATGTTGGAGCGACATTCGACGCCACGATCAAGGCGCTAGCGGCCGCAGGCGGCGCTTCGGGCAATATGGCGGCGGGCGGTTCGAATACATCGAACAATATCGCCGACACGTTGACTGCCTCGATCGTGTCCAGCTCGGAAAGCAACTCGGCCGGCACCACCAGCATCACGGCGAATGACGACGCGACCATCAAATCGCTCGCCGGCGCGGTGGAGTTGTCGTCGGGCGCAACCGCTGTCGGAATCGCCACCGCGATCAATATCATCGGCGACACGACGCATGCCTATGCCCAGGATGTGGTTGGGCCCTCTTCTGCGACTCCGAACTGGCAGACGAAGGACTTCGTCGTCGACGCGAGTTCGACGGCCACGATCGATACGATTGCGGTGGGCGCTGCCGTGTCGTCGGAGCAGGTTTCGGGCGCGGGCTCGATCGCCGTCCAGGTGCTGACCGACAGTGTGACTTCGGATATCACCGGCGGGGCGCTCATTACGGCCGGCGACAATGTCGGCGTACTCGCCGCCAACAGCGATACGATCCAGACGATCGCCGGCATTCTCTCGGTGAACAGTCTTTCTCCCAGCGTTGGCGGCGTCGGCATCGGCGTCGGATTGACCGTCAATTACCTGCACGGCACGACCGACGCGTATATTTCCGGCAGCGGCACGACCGTGAACGCCCAGGCCGGGGATTCCGCGGATGAGCTGACTATGCCTGATGGCGCCATCGCCAGCCCGCCGAATGTCTCCGGCGTCACGCTCAGCGGCTATGTCGCGCCGAATCTGACCGAGAACACGACGGACGTCACCGGCGTCGTGGTGAATGCCGAGAGCCTTCGTACCATCACCAATGGAGTCACTGGCCTGACTCTGGGAGGCGTTAAGGCCGACGGTACCGACCTCAATCTGAATGCCGGCGTGAACGTGCTTGGCGGAGGGACCCACGCCTATATCACCGATGCGACGGTCAACTCGGCCACCGGCGCGGGCACGTCGCAGAGTGTCAATGTGCTGGCGAGCAGCCACGACTTTGCTTCCAATTTCGTTCTATCGACGTCGGGAGATCTCAGCATAGGGGGAGGCGTCACGGCCAGCGCGGCGGGGTTGGCCAATGTCTTCTCCGCAACGACGGATGCTTACATTTCCTCCGCGGCGGTCAACGCAAAGGGCGCGGTCAGCGTCGACGCCGAATCGACGCAGGACGGCTCCGGTCTTGGCATCGGCCTCTCGGCCAGCTTTGCGAACAATAGTGGCGCCGGTACCGGCCTGATCAATGTGTTCCAGGCGGACACCGAGGCGGATGTATTTGGCGGTCACGTCACCGCGGATTCGCTGTCGGTGACGGCGAATTCCAAAAATTCGCTCGAACTCGATGGCGGCGCCGCAGGCCTGACATTCGGGCCCAACGGCGGCGGTCTGACGCTCCTGATCGGCGTCGATCTGGACACCACCAAGGCCTATATCGGCGATAGCTCGACGACCAATCCTGCCGCGACGACACTCACCATCACCGGCTCGGTCGGCGTCAGCGCATCGACATCTCTGACGACAGGCGATACCGCGGTCGCCGTTGCCGCCAGCGAGGTCACCTCGGCCGCGGGGATGATCGCGATTGATGTGATCAAGACCGATACCGAAGCGGATGTTTACAGCACCAATCTGAACCAGGCCTCAACTGACAGCGCGGCGGCTTCGCTGTCCGTCGGCGCCACCAGCAGCCTGACCGCGCACAGCTATACGGGGGCGCTTGGTGGTGGCGGCACGGCCGGCGTCGGCGGCTCGCTCAATCTGCTCGACGACATGGGCAAGACCAAAGCAGGGCTGTTCACCAGCAATATCAACGCGAGTAGCGTCTCCGTCACCTCGGCAAACACCAACGATATCAACCTGGTGACGGCGACCGGAGGACTGTCCGGCACGGGCGGGATCGCCGCCTCCATCGGCATCCTTCTGGTCGACAGCGGAGCGGGCGATAGCAATCTCAGCGCAGCGGAAAGCGATTCGGCCGATTCCGTCTCGTCGAGCAACAGTTTCACGTCGGGCAGCCTGATTACTGCGGACAACAATAACGGGCTGTCCAACAACGATCAGATCGCGATCAACAATTCCACCAATACGACGAGCGTGCTGAACGAGCTGTATGGCGGTTCGACCAACGGCATCTCGGCGACGATTTCCGGCGGCACCATCAACTCGAATACACTCACGGTCTCCGCCACCGACACGTCGAAGTCGAAGAATATCGGCGGAGCAGGCGCCATCGGCGGCACGGCGGGAGTCGCCGCGTCCGTCAACGTGACGTCGTTGAATGCGCCAGTGGCGGCCGGCGTGGTCAGCGGCACCAAGCTGAATGTCAGCCAGACGATTACCATCACCGCGGCCGCCAGGGATGGTTCGGGCGGGCATGCGGCGGAAGATGATGCCTATGCCGGAGGTATCGGCGACTTCGCGTTGGGCGCGGGGATCGCGGTGGCGCTCGGAAACGACAATGTCACGGCCTTCCTCGACGGAACGGTGAATGACAATCCGGCAGCAACCGTATCGGCCGGCGACAGTTCTTCGCTCTCGACCGACGGCATCGGTGTTTCTGCCGCCGCGACGGCAGCGGTCGGCGTCGTCGTGTCTTATGCGTACAAGACCAGCACCGTGACGGCGAGTGCGACACCGGCGGCCCAGGATCAGATCAACATTCTCTCGCTGACCGCAGCCGAAGGCGGCACGGTAGATGCGTCCGGCACTTCCGCCGCCGGCTCGTTGTTTGGTGCAGGCGCCGGGATTGGCTCGACTGCAACCGATACTTCCACAGTAACGGCGTTTATCGGAAGCGGCGTCCAGATCGCGGATGGGAACTCGGTGTCGGTCATGGCGCTCGCCAATCCCGATGTTTCCGCGAGTGCGATCGGGGTCAGCGCCGGCCTCGCCGCCGGCGTCGGCGCATCGGTTGCGCTTGCGGAAGCCTATCCGACCGTGAACGCCTATGTCGGCGATAATGCAAAGATCACCGGTGCGGGCGGTCTGTCGATCAGCGCCGAAGCTTCACCAAACGGGTCAGACCCGAACGCCCATTCCTTTGCCGCGGCGGGGGCGGGCGGACTCGGCCTCGGGCTCGATGCAGCGGTCGCCACCTCGGGCAATAACGGGCAGGTGCAGGCCTATACCGGCACCGGAGTGACCATCCCCGACGGCGCTATTTCGATCAACGCGACCAATCTGAGCGACCAGGTTGCCGTTACCACGGATGTCGCCGTGGGCATTATCGCGGCGGGCGCTGCGGTCTCGACGGCCCAGGCCGGCCAGCGGGATAATCCGGGCGACGTGAACAGTCCGACGGTCAACATGTTGACCAAGGCCTGGCTCGGCAACAACGCGACCGGCTCTGCGACGCGGACCGGCGCAATCTCGATCGCGGCTGACGGCACCGACACCGATCAGGCCGACGCCACGGCGGGCACCGGTGGCCTCGCGGCGGGCGCTGCCGGAGTCGCGCTCAGTTACGACACGTCCAGTGTCCAGGCCGGAATGGGCAGCAATATCAGCGTGCCGGGTAATCCGTCGCCCACTCCGCTCTATGCTTCCACAATCGGCATATCGGCGGCGCACACCGCCGATTACGGTACGCATGCCAACAGCGTGAATGCAGCCGTCGTGGGCGGCAGCGGTTCGCAGGCGACAAGCACCGTCAATTCGAACGTGGCCGCCAGCATCGGCGATAGCGACATACTGACGGCGCTTGGACCGACGACGCCGGGCGTTTCGGGGATCATTGTGCTGGCGCAGAACACTTACAACGAATCGCTTCCCAGCGGCGCATCCCACTCGGCGGAAGGCGGGGCCGGGGGTGTCGCGAACGGGGCTGCGTCGCTCAGCTCGATCACGCTGCTTGGCGACTCCTCCGTGACGACCGGCAGTTCCGATCAGCTGAGCTCCGGCAGCGATCCTGTGGTCAACCCGGGCGGCATCCTGTTCAGCGCTTCGACCATATTGATGGGCAGCGATTCCATCACCATGACGACCGGCGGCGCGTTCGAAGGAAGCGGCACCAACGATTCACTTACAACGAGTGATTCCTCGCATCCGAACGGGCTGACCAATGAGGTGACGATCGGCGCCGGCAACACCCTGACCAGCGATGGCAATATTGGCGCCGGCACCTACACACTGGCGCAGGTCGGTCTCGACTCCGAGGCCTCCGCCTATGGCGGAGTCGGCGTTGCGGATGCGCATGCCTCGGCTTACGTCACGGCGACCGGAACTGTCACTGTCGACGCGAACACGACGATTGCGGCGTTCGGCAATATCGACCTGACGGCGGGTCAGGACGTGGTCGGCGGGTATAGCAGCGGTTTTGAGATCAGTGTCGACGCTGAATCTTATGTGAGAGGCCTGATTGCGATACCGAAGGCTTATGCGACCAATGATCTGGCCAGCAATGCATCGGTCACGATCTCGGCCGGGGACAAAATCAGGAGCGCCCAGGACGTCAATATCGGTGCGTACGAAGGCACCCCGACGCAAAATACCGATGGCACGGGGCGTGGATATGAGCTTGGTTTCATCCCGGCGACCAGAGGCAATGACGGTGATGGCACCAACGACAATTCACAACCGACTACGGTCAGCATCGATGGCACGGTGGTCGCCGGCTACTATTACAACCTGTCGATCACGATTAACGACTGCCAGAACGACGGCCTGTTCTGCAGCACATTTACCGAGGCGGCGCCGACCTTAACGGGCGCCGGCATTCCACTTGGCTCGCCGTCGCAGTACTGGACGTCGAGCTTTGATCCGCAGACTTTCATTAAAGATAACACGTCCAGCGGCGGCCAGGCGCAATCTGTGGCATTGTCGTACTCCTCGACGTCCGCGAATGTGGGCGCCTTCGTGTTCCCGACCCTGTTTGCGTCCGGCGGCGAGGTCACCATTAACGCAGGCCGGTTCACCACCACGACCTCTGGTTCGGTGACGGCCAATGGCGGCCCGAGCATCACCGTCAATAATGCCAGCCCGGATTATCTGGTGTTCGGCGCGGTCATGATCCCCAGCATTGCCAGCGGCCAGATTCTGTTCCCAGGCGCGGCACAGAAAGCCAACGCCCAGTCTGCCGGGATCGCGCTCACTACGGTCAACGCCACAGTTCAGCCGGTCATCAATATCAATGACACATTCACGAACGTAGGGGGTTACGGCACCGGTGTTCTCAATAATCCGACGAATGTGAATCCGCTGGGGCCGAATCTGATCTTCGCCGGACCGGTGGAAAATCAGGGCGGCGGCTTCAACGTGTTCAACCAGACCGGCAGCCTGTTGGAAGTCGCGGACGGTGCGACCGACGTGCTGTCGCAGAACGTCCAGACGCCGGAAGGGGCTTTTGCGGTCGGAACGACGGACAATTTGACGAGCTCGTTCCTCGGCGGCAGCCCGATCGCGGAATGGGCGTCACCTGTAATCAATTGTTACGGTGGTTTGGGCATGTGCTGGCCGGGCGGCGACCCGGCGCGGGTGCAGCCGAGCGCGCATGATGCGATTGGCTGGGTCGCAACCTGGGCTGCCATCCGGATCGGGCAGAATGCCGGATTCGGACCGCCGAACGGCACGGACCAAATGAATCAGAGTTATCTGATCGGCAACAACTACTATGAACAGATCAATTCGTCGGGCAACGCTGTTCCGAACATCAACGATGTGGCGGGCAACAACAGCACGGTGTTTTACGTCACGAACAATACTGCGTGCCTGCCGGCCGCCGGAGGGAACTGCAGCGGCGGCAACTTTACTTACGCGGTGAATCCGGCCGATTGCTGCAACGTATACAGTTTCCCGGGCGTAGTGATGCAGCCGCTTTCGGCGAACGCGTGGAGCTATGCCGTTACGAATCAGATCGGCGGCACCACCACGCCCTCCATCCATGCGCGCACGATTGTCGTGAACGCTTCGTCAATCGATGTCGATGGCACGATATCGGTCGGCTCGAACTGGTCGGTGAACCTGCCCGCCAGTTTGACCGCGCCGGTAACGGTGGTTCAGCCGGTGACCTATTCGTTCTGCTTCTTTGGCTGCTGGAGCTATACCATTCCGGGCTTTGTCACCGGCGGAACGCTCGCGGTCGATCAGTACAATTACCAGCATTTCGGCGGCAGCCCGACCTTCAGCATTCCGGGGATTTCGGGCGTCGTCGGGGGCGATGCCCTGATCAACGCAACATATAACGCGCAGAGCAACAACATCACGCTGCAGAATGTGAACGCCTCGCAAGCCGGCAGCAGTGTCATTCTCCAAGGCCAGATCTACAGCACCAATACGCTGGGCAATATCTCGGTGAATGGCGGGCTGGGCCATGTCGCGGTCAATAACCAGACCGGCATTCCGCTGGTGGTTCAGAACATCGTCACCGGAAATGTGCTGAACAGTTCGGTCAGCGCCGCGCAACAGGCGAAGGCGCTCGACAGCGTGGTCGAAATCCAGGACACATTGATTAATACGACAACCTTCTATGTCTTCACGCCGGGCGCAACTTCGATTGACAAATATGTCCTGAGCGGCACGGATTCGAACGCGACCTACAGCGGGACGCCGACGCAAATCATCTATGCCACGTCAACCGCGTATCAGCCGGAGCTGGGGCTGCGGTTCAACTGGGCCGAAGCCGCCACTCTCACCCGCAGTGTCAATATCAATTGGAGCTCTGATCCGGTCAGTGACTGGCAGTGGGGCGGTGGCAACCAGGCCCATCCGTGGACATTCATTCCAGCGAACTGGGCGCAATATACTGACGGCAACACGCTGGCCTATTACATGCTGTATGGCTGGCTACCGACGACGCCGTACGGCAGCCAGGCGGGCTATCTGACGACGGGCAATAACAACAGCGCGCTGCCGTTATTCCAGGAAACGATCTCTGCCGCCTATGGCGGCGGCGTGGGCGCCGGTATCGCCTATCACGGCTGCGGCGGCAGCTACAACGACGGTTGCCATTACTGGTTCCGCGAAACAACCCAGGGCGGGAACCCGGACTATGCAGGGTGGGGTTACTACTTCCCGGGCAATGCCGCACTCGTGCTGCAGATGTCGGTCAAGGCCGACAACACGTTCGGCATCAACTTCAATGGCAACGCAAGCGGGCTGGTCAACATCACGTCGAACGCCCCGGTTACGATCTCTGGCGCGATCAATAATCCGACCGGCGCGACCAATATCACCGCGAATGGCTCGATCACGGAAAGCGCAACAACAATTACCGCCGCACAGCAAAGCCTGCTGACGAATTCGCTGAATCTGAACGCGACGGGCGGCATCGGCTCGGCGTCGGCGCCGTTCGGCGTGACATTCACCAGCGGCCCGGTTTTGACGGCGCAAGCGGGAAAACAGGGCCTGTACCTGAATATCGCCAGCGACGCCGGCGTGCAGCTCGGCCAGATCTCGTCCGGGAACAGCAGCACCGGCTACGGCCCGGTGTCGATCACGGTGAACGGAAGCCTTAACCCGCTCAACAGCTCAACCGTTGTGCAGGGCGACACGATCACGCTTGACAGCACGCAGGGCGGCATCGGGAATATCAGTCCACTGACGATCAAGCCGATGATCAGCGGCGCGGTGGGCAGCGGCACGGTGAATCTCGAGGCGCTGCAGGATATCAACATCGTCGCCAGCGGCACCAACCTGACGACGGGCAATCCGGGCGATCTGCTCGTCGGCCAGGCGCCGGGCATCGTCTCGATCGCGGGGAATGTCACGATCGATGTTCCGAACGGCGCGGTGCTGGACGCCGCCAACGAAACGCCGGGCGGGACGCTGAGCAGCAGCCAGCTGCAGACGATATGGACCAACCTGCATCTGATCGGCAGCGACGCGCAGCAGAACGCGACAGCGATGTTCGAGAAGCAAACCGACAGCCAGTACCGGCAATACTGGCTTCTGCAGGAGAATAAAGTCGCCGGCAGCGATCCGTTCACATTGGCCGATGCGTCGCTGCCGAATTTCGCCTCAGTGGCGGCGGCATATCTGCAGTACCTGGCGCAGCAATACCCGCAGCAATACTCGCAATACCAGAATGTCACTGCGGCAAACATCACCAACGACCAGATCCAGACCTATGCGAGGACACTCCTTCAGAGCCTGACCTCATCCTTTGTTTCGACATTTGGTTCAGACTGGCAGACGCGGTCGCAATTCGCGGCGTTCCAGCAGAATTTCCAGTACACGGCGACCACGCAGCAATCGAATGCGCTGGGCGGCGAGGCGACCTGGACGACGGGAGCGCTTCAGGACGCAGTGAATGAAGGGGCACTCCAGGGCGGTACTCCCGTGGGCACGGGCATCGCCAATATCGCCGGCCACAATGTCTCGATCACTTCGGGCGGCAGTCTCGGGACGCTGTTGCCGCCGTTGTCGATCAATGTGACGGATCTTGTCGCCGGCGCGCTCAGCAATTCCCAGGCGGCGGCGCTGGCGGTTGCGACAACCCCGGGACAAGTGTCAGAGCACACTATCACGTACACAACCGAATATGTGCGCCCGGACGGAACATTCAGCACGACAGCCTGCACCGGTTGCCCGGCAGTCCAGGTCGCGACCGGTGGGACGCTGGTAATACAGCAGCAGGCGCCGCTGTTCGTTGCCGCGCTGGGGACGTTCAGCGGCTCGTCAAACGGCACAATTTACTTGCAGGGCGGGAATTCACCGGCCTTGCAGAACAATTCGAACGATCTCTCGCTGGGCCAGGTGAGTGCTCTGGATGCCGTGAACATCACCGCGCCAGGCTCGATCACCAGCGCCATTAGCGGGAAGAATATTCTGACGCCGGGCAACGTTACGCTCGCAGCCGGCGTCGGCGACATCGGCGCCCCGGGTGCGCCGCTGCAGCTCTCGATCGGCGGCAAGCTGCTGTCGGCGACAGGACACAATGTCTATGTCGAGGAAGTGCCGAATATAACTCCCCCCCAAACGATTCAGTTCTGCTTCTTCGGCTACTGCTTCTCCTTCCAGACTGGCAGCGGACAAACCGTTGACCAGAATCTGACACTGACCCAAGTGATCGCGCAGGGCACCGCGTCGCTGCAATCGCAGAGCGGCAGCATTCTGGCCGATCCGGCGCCGCCGTCTTCCTTCACCGGTCCGAATATTACGGCGCCCGTCGTCGATCTGACGGCGCAGAACAACCTTTCGAATCTGTCCCTCGTCGCGAGGACCAGCGCAACGCTGACGGCGACCAGCGGAAATATCCTCGGCGAGAGCATCAGCGCACCGACAATCACACTCACCGCCGGCGGCAATATCGGCACGCTCTCCCCGGCGGCGTTCATCCTGATCGATCAGGCGGCTGGCACGGTCCCAGCGCCGTCCGGCAAGGACCTCCAGGACAGTGGGGCACAACTCAGTGCTGCGGCAGGCGGGCAGATTTATCTCTACAGCCCCAATGACCCAATGGTGATCGGTTCGATCACGAGTGGCAAGAAACCCGTTCCGAACGGCGCTATCTGTTCAGGCGCGGATTGCGGTGATGTGCAGCTCACGACCGCGCTCAGCTTCGATCTGCTGGCGCAGAGCCTGACCGTGAATCACGGCAACCTGACCGCTTCGGCCGGCGGCAGCATCGGGGTCGCGAATTTCTCCGCCGATGGAAACGTGACACTCAGGGCGGTCGAGCCGGGTTCGAACATTACGATCGGCACGGCCACCGATGGCGCCGGATTCAGCGGCGGGACGCTTCAGGCCAATGCCAACAGTGTCATTCAGGTGACGGCCAACGCGGTGGCGACGAGCGACAGCCCGATCAACCTTTCTGCTGCCCAAATCATCCTGGATTCCGGCAGCAGCATCCGGACGATCGGCACTGTGACCAATCCGATCAGCCTCACCGCTGATTCGATCACCATGTATGCCGGCAGCAAAGTGTCGGCGACCGGCGTGCTGACCCTGACCTCCACAACCGACGGGCTGATACTCGGCGCCTTGGAGAGCGATCTTGCGCCGGGCAATGGTCCCGCGATCGTGCTGAATTCGCATACAACCATCCTCGGCGATGGCGACGGGCAGGCGAATCTGATCCTTGGCGGCGCCTGCACGACATCACCATGCACGCCGCAGATTCCCGTCAGCCTGACGGCGGTTGGCGTGATCGGTTCATCGACGCTGCCGATCACCCTGTCTGCGCCAAAGCCAGTGGCGCCCTTGCCCGCGAACCGGCTGTTCATCGACGCGAACTCGACGACTGACGGAGTCTGGCTGTCCGCGGCGAGCGGCGCCGACACCCTGATCGACAATGTCACGGCAACCGGCGACGTCGGAATCACGACGACGGCCGGCAATCTGCTGGTGACGAAGATTGCCAGCGCCGCCGGTGGAGCGAATGCAATTACGGTCGCATCCGCGGCCAGCCTGCTCGGCAATGGCGGCAGCGATAGCCATCCGAACATCGTGATGACCGGTGCGAATGCGCAAGCGGTGGTCACGGCCGCCAACGGCATCGGCAGCAGCATGCAGCAATTCTTCGTCGATCCCGGCAGTGTCAGCATGACGGCGAGTAGCGGCGATATCTGGCTGCACGTGCTCGACGGCACGACCGCGAGCCTAGTCTGGGCGAAGGCGGGCAATGTGAATCTGACCGGCGACAATTCGCTGGTCTTCGGAACCGTACATGCATTCGACAACGCGAATGTCACCCCGGCTGGCAGTGTGACGGGCGATACGATCACCGCCGATCAGGGCAGCGTCAATGTGACGGTGGCTGCAACCACCGGCACCGCGATGATTACCAATCTCAATGCAGGCCTCGTTGCCGCCAATCCAGGCAACGTCAATGTGAATGTCACCTACGGCGATGCGACGCTGACCAATATCAATGCGGGCGGCAGCATCACTTTGGACGTCGGCGGCGCGCTCAACTTCACGAATGTGTCTGGCGGCCCCGCCTCGATCACAGCCGGCAAAGCCATATCGTTTGAAAACCTGAACAGCACGGGCGCGATCTCCCTCACCTCGCTGCATGGCGATGTGACCGGCACGGCGATCACTGTGGCCGGCGATCTGAAGCTTTCCGGGGCCGGTGTCGGGATTGCCTCGATTGGCACGATGGGAGAGCCGATCAAGGGGACCGCGACAGTCATTGCGACGGGCCTGGCATCGGTACCGGATTCACTGACGGGCAATATCGAAATCACCAGCGCATTCGGCACCGGCGATATGTCGTTCACCGCCAGTGGGAATGTCGACTTCACGACGCTGAGCTCGGGCGCTGGTCTGACACTTTTGGCCGGTGGCGACGTCCTTGGCTCCGCGGGTTCAATGGTGAACGCCGCGGGCAATCTGTCCATCACCGGCACGGGCATCGAAATCACCACGATCGGTACAACGACGAATCCGAACGGCGGAACGACAACACTCATTGCGAACGGGCCGGCATCGACTGATCCGCTGGCCGGCAATATCGAAATTGCCAGCGTATTCGGGGCCGGCGAGGAAACGCTGACCGCCAAAAACGGCGCGATCACGCTGACCAGCGCCACCACAAATTCCGGCGATATGAACCTGACGTCCGGTGGGAATATCAGCTTCGTGACGCTGAATTCGGGCGGGAATCTGACGGCGCTTTCGTCCGGCGGCGACTTCATTGGCCAGACCGGCTCGACGGTGAACGCGGCGGGTAACGTCTCGATCACCGCTGTGGGCGTGCAGATCGACATGCTCGGAACGGCGACGACGCCGAACGGCGGCACGACCAGCGTGACGGCGACCGGACCGGCATCGAGCGATCCGCTGGCCGGCAATATCGCAATCCTCACCGGCGCAATCGGCACGGGCAATCAGTCGTTCACCGCCAATGGCTCGATCACGGCGCCGCTGGTGCAATCGACGACCAGTTACATCACCCTGGCCGCGGGCAGTTTGACTCCGGGACACGTCAATCCGGGTCAGGACATCGTCATCACGAATCTGATCGCCGACGCGACGATCAATTCGACGGCCGGCGGCATGACCACGCTGACCACCGCGACCAGCGGCGGCGATATGAACCTGACGTCCGGCGGGAATATCAGCTTCGTGATGCTGAGTTCGGGTGGGAATCTGACGGCGCTTTCGTCCGGCGGCGACTTCGTTGGCCAGACGAACTCGACGGTCAACGCGGCGGGTAACGTCTCGATCACCGGCGTCGGCGTCGAAGTCACCACGATTGGCACGCCAGGAACTCCGATCGGTGGAACGACCAGCGTGACGGCAACCGGACCGGCATCGTCAACCGATTCGCTGGCCGGCAATATCCAGATCGTCACCAGCGCAGTTGGCGTTGGCAGCCAAACGCTGACTGCCAATCATGGCTTGATCAGCGCGGATCTCGTGCAATCGACCAACGGTTCCATCAATTCGACAGCCAGCGGCACGACCACGCTGACAACTGCCACCACGACTGTGGGTGATATCAACGTCACATCGGGCGGGAATATCAGCTTCGGGACGCTGGGTTCGGGCGCGAATCTGACGGCGCTTTCGAGTGGCGGCGACATCATTGGCACGACCGTGAACGCCGCCGAGAACGTGTCCATCACCGGCGTGGGCGTCGAGATCACCACGACTGGCACGGCGGGAACGCCGATTGGCGGGACCACGACCGTGAACGCCACGGGCAGCGTCCCCGTTGGCGGCGCAGGTGGCGGGAGCATCATCGCGGGTGGTCCGTCTCCGTCCGGGCCGCCGAAACCGGTACGGGTCGATCCGCTGGCGGGCAATATCGAAATCGTCACCAGCGCAGTCGGCGCCGGGAATCAGTCGTTTAGCGCCTTCGGTTCGATCACGGGGCCGGTCGTCAATTCGAGCGAGACGCTAATTCCGCTAGTGCAGTCCACCAATGGCTCCATCACGCTGACGGCGACCAACGGCGACATCTCGATCAATATCCTGAACGCTCATACGACGCTGACTTCGACCGCGGCAGGCGTGACGACGCTGACGTCAGCGACCGGTGGCGGCGACACGAATCTCACGTCGGGCGGGGATATCGACTTCGGGACGCTGGGTTCGGGCGCGAACATGACAGCGCTTTCGAGCGGCGGCGACGTCATTGGGACGACCGTCAACGCCACGGGCAACGTCTCCATCATCGGCGGAGGCATCGACATCACCACGATTGGCACAGTAGCCATGCCGATCGGCGGAACGACTAGCGTGACGGCGACGGGATCGTCAGGCGATTCGTTGTCGAGCAATATTGAAGTCCTCACCAGCGCGGTCGGCGCCGGGAATCAGTCGTTCACCGCCAGCAACTCGATCACGTCGCCGCTCGTGCAGTCCACCGGTGGCTCCGATACGCTCAGCGCCGGCCAAAACATCACCATCACGACGTTGAATGCCGCCACGACGATCACCTCGACTGCCGGGGGCGTGACAACGCTGACGGCCGCGACCAGCGGCGGCGATACGAAAGTCACCTCGGGCGGGAATATCGATTTCGGTTCGCTGGGTTCGGGGGCGAATCTGATGGCTCTGTCGACCAGCGGGGACGTCGTCGGCACAGCCGTCAACGCCGTGGGCAATGTATCCATCACCAGCGTGGGCGTTGAGATCACCACGATTGGCACGACGGGAACGCCGATCGGCGGAACGACCAGCGTGACGGCTGTGGGACCGGCATCATCGAGCGATCCGGTGGCGGGCAGTATCGAGATTCTCACCAGCGCAATCGGCGCCGGGAATCAGTCGTTCACCGCCAGCAACTCGATTACGTCGCCGC
>Ga0307477_10000377_pt1 | contig 52356 bp, 53 predicted proteins | sample atmos_gasesECM2C_FD_203316 | JGI IMG/M metagenome (GOLD analysis project Ga0307477, IMG submission 203316) | Hardwood forest soil microbial communities from Morgan-Monroe State Forest, Indiana, United States - atmos_gasesECM2C_515 | ecosystem: Environmental > Terrestrial > Soil > Temperate... | reverse complement strand
CCAACCACCAGAATTTCCTCAAAACGTTGACCCTGGGGTTTTGGAAAGAGTATTCCGGCATTTCGCACGCCACCTTCAACGGACTTTTGCCAATCGCGCTATTTTTGTCGCCGAAAGACCTTCCTCACGAACAGAGACCTAACGTGGATTCTGCATCCGACGGAATGATATCTCTACATATAGCTCGAGTAGCGGCGATTCTACTGTGCATGTTGACCGAAGTGCAGGCTAGGTGCAGATTCGATGGCGCTCGTATTAACCAGCGTCTCCGCGAACTTTGGAACACACTGATCGTCGTGCCGGAAATTAAGGAGCTATACGACGAGAGATACTCACAACTGATGAAAGAGAAAGGAATCAATGCTGACTAGAGGTTTGGCTACCGCGATTTTTGCTATCGGGGTCTCACATTTGCTAGTCGGATCGACATCCGCTGCGCAGCAGGCGATGTACACGCTGAAGCCGACGCCGAGGACTGTCGCATGGGGCTATTACGACGCGAAGACGCCGCCGGTGTTGCGCGTCAAGTCGGGCGACACCGTCGAGATTCAGACGCTGATCACGAGCAGTCCGAAGCGCCTGGAAGATGCCGGTGTGCCGCCGGATCAGGTCGAGCAATCGCTGCGCGACATCACCGATCAAGTGAAAGATAAGGGCCCAGGCGGCCACATCCTCACTGGCCCGATCTACATCGAAGGCGCGGAAATCGGCGACGTGCTTGAAGTAAGAATCCTCGCCGCGAAGCTCGCCATTCCGTATGCCTACAATGGATTCAGCCCCGGTCGCGGCTACCTGCCCGACGATTATCCTTACTCGAAAATAAAAATTATTCCGCTCGATGAAAAGCGCATGATCGCGCGCTTCGCTCCTGGCATTGAGATTCCGCTGCATCCCTTTTTCGGCAGCATGGGCGTGGCCCCGCCGGAAATTTCCGGCCGCCTCAGCAGCGCTCCGCCCTGGATTCAAGCGGGCAATCTCGATAACAAGGACCTCGTCGCTGGCACAACTCTATTCATTCCCGTTCACGCGCCCGGCGCGCTTTTTTTGGTCGGTGACGGCCACGCCGGCCAGGGCGACGGCGAAGTGGACATTACCGCGATGGAAACTTCGCTTATCGGCGCGTTTCAATTCACCGTGCGCAAAGACATGCACCTCCGCTGGCCCCGCGCCGAAACCCCCACGCACTTCATCACCATGGGCCTCCACGAAGACTTGAACGAAGCCACCAAGCTCGCCGTGCGCGAAATGATCGATTTTCTGATGAACGAAAAACATCTTTCACGCGACGATGCCTACATGCTCGCGAGCGTCGCCGCCGACCTCCACATCACCGAACTCGTCGACGGCAATAAAGGCGTCCACATGATGATTCCAAAATCCATCTTCGTCTCCGGTTCCTCCAAATGAACAAAGCGCGATTGCCGCTCCGAGCTGTAGCTCAGGCCTTTAGGCCTGAGGAATCTGCTTTTCGGAAGTGCGCCGGAAAAAAGCAGATTCCTCGGGCAACTGCTGCCCTCGGAATGACACGTTTCTATTTTTCTCGAAAAGCCATCCAGTCCCCGCTCATATTCCTTCAGTCACTTCCGTTATTTCTCTGTGCCCTCTGTGCCCCGGTCTCTGTGCTCTCTGTGTTAAGTCTTTCTCTTTTCTCCTCGCCGACTCTCGCACAAACAGAAAAACCCGAATGGTGCAAGCCACTTCCCCGCCCGGAATACAAATCGCTCGAGCGGGTATTGGCCAGCGATCCCTGGTTCGAGGTCTACAAAGTCACTCCCGGCGTGTTCGCGATCTACGAACCGCACCAGGCGGAAGAAGTCATCTCCTATCTCATTGTCGGCCACAAACAAGCTCTGCTCTTTGACACCGGCATGGGCATCGCCAACATTCGCAACGTCGTTTCGCGGCTGACCTCGCGTCCCGTCGTGGTGCTCAATTCGCACACCCACGACGATCACGTCGGCGGCAATTGGCAGTTCACTTTCGTCTATGGCATGGATACCGCTTTCACGCGTAACAATGCGCGAGGCTCGCGCGAAGACGCGCAAGCAGAAATCACGCATGATCAACTCTGCGGTGATTTGCCAAAGAGTTTTGACCCCAAATCCTATCAAACCAAGCCGTGGCACATTTCTCTCTTCGTGCACGACGGCTTCAAGATCAATCTCGGCGGCCGCACACTCGAAATCCTCTCCACTCCCGGGCACACGCCCGATGCTATCTCCCTCCTCGACCGCGAAAACGGCTTGCTCTTCACTGGCGATACCTACTATCCCGCTCCTATCTGGCTGTACCGGCCGGAAACCGATCTCGATGCCTACGTCTCCTCGGTGAAACGCCTCGCCGCGCTTGCCCCGCAATTGAAACTTATCCTCGGCGCGCACAATATTCCCGTCGCACAACCTGATGTCCTCACAAAGCTCGTTGACGCCATCCAGGCGGTCCGCTCCGGACAGGGTGCGGTGAAGCCCGAAGGAGAAGGCAAAGCCATCCACAGTTTTGGCGGTTTCGATTTTCTTCTCGCCGCCCCAAAGAAGGATAAAAATTAATCCGGGAAGTTGCTCCACTATGCGGTCTCTCAATTACAAAACGGCTGGCTTCGCGCTCCTCATGATTTCGTTCCTCGCCTCCGGTGCATCTACGAGTCAGCGTAAGCGCGAAAAATCGGTCCCTAGAACGGTGTGGAATTTTGATGGTGGCGTAATTTTCGAGACGGATGGCAATGCTCCGGGCGGCACTTGCTTTCGCCTGGCCGGGCGCGTGACTGCTCCGCAATTTTTCGATGAACTCAAGCGCATTGACGACAACAGCGGCACGCTATACCTCCGCGGAACGCAAGCCGTCACGGAATTCCCCGACCGAGTCACGCTTACTTTTGTCATTCGCGACTTTCCCTGCGCCATTCAGTTTCAAGAAACCGGTTCGCGGACCTATTTGACGCAAGCGCTCTTGAACTCGATGAGTCTCTCTCTGTACTGGAAACGCGGCATCGAGCTTCGCCCCATCGAAAAAGTCAGCGACCAGCATTTCTACCTCAAGCGCGTTCTACCGTATGCAGCGGAAAACGCCGCGCAACTTCCCGAACGATTCGAGTGGTTTTACCAGATGAGCGTTCCCAGCGCCGGCGTTCCGCTAACCGACGACCTGGTTCTTCTTCTGCGGAACCCCGATGGACGCATCGCCGCTCGCGTGGCGGCGCGGCTCTAGTAAATGGTTATTCGTGATCGAAAAAATTTCATCAGCGGTCCAAAGGCTGCATCCAGCGATCGAGGATGCTTTTGGTTTCGACGCCGGTGGCTTCGCGAAAAATCACAGGAAGTTCCTCGGTGCGAAACGCGCGGTGGTTGCGCTCGCTCCAATCAAGCAAATAACGGAGCGCGTCGCGCAGCGATTTTTTCCCCTGTGTTTGCGCGCGGATAAAATTATCCATTTCCGCAGCCATCAGCGCGCCGCGGGAAAATAGATTCCTGCCCACGCGAAAATCATCGGAATAAAGAAAGGAACCGGCGCGAGAAAGATCGTCGAGAGACATCCTGCGGAGAAACGGTGGCGCGCTGTCCACAATCCCGCGGAGCCGCTCGATCTGTTGGCGGCGATAGTCTTGCGATTCTTTTTCTTGCATCGCCTCGGCCAAAGCTTCGATGGCGGCGTAGCGCGCGAATCCCTCGTTGAACCAGATCGTATCGATGATCGGAGCCATCTCCCATTCAAAGGGCAGGTAACCGAGGCCGTAGGCATGTTTCGGAATCCAGGAATGCGCCATGTGATGCGCATAGTTGAAGCGCCGCGTTTCTCGAAAGCGCGAATCGGATTTGGCGGTGATCGCCTGGTCGGTCTCGAAATAAAATGTTCCGCTTTCCAGGTGCTCCATGCTGAAGCCGTATTGGTGGCGATCGGATACGGGACGCAAGAGTTCCAAATGTACGGTGTAGTGCGAAAACGGCGGCTTCTCGAAATAAGCGATCACTTTGTCGAGCGCGTCGCGGGCAAGCGCGCTTTCTTCGGACAGATCTTCGTCGCACTCGGCGTACACGGCGAGAAAGAGCGGGACGCTGCCCTCGATGCGGCGAAGTTGCAGCTTCGGGCCCATGGCGATTTGCGAGTCTGCAAGCGCGTAGTAATCGCTCGCGCTTGCGGTGAGTGATGTGACGCCCGCGGGCACCTGCGGCGCCAGGGTCGAAAAAACTGGCCAATCGGCAGGACCGGCGGCTTCAAGCTTGATGGCCTGGTCCTTGTGGCCTTCCAGGTAGGCGAAAATGGTATAGCCAAGCAGTCCTGCGTATCCATCTCTGATTTTGGAGGCGTCCGAGGCGGCGAAAATTTCGCGCTCCATGCGCGCGATGTTGACGTTGTATTCGACACGCTCGATGCGGACGCCGCTTTTTCCGATTTTCCAGCGGGGTCCAAGATTTTCCCTTTGGACATCGGTTTCTTTGCCGTCGGACGAAAACGCGTGAATGTTTTCGACAAACGGATCGTAGGGCCGCTCGGCATATCCTCCGGGGATTGCGCGCGGCATCACCAGCGTCAAGGGCGCGTCGGCGCCGCCCGCAATGCGCAGGGCAACGTGAATTTCTGAAGGCTTCGATAAATTGTATTCGACGCGATAGGTAAGAGGTGCTTGCGCAAGAATTCGCGCGGGGAGAAGGAGCAATGCCGCCAGCAACCAGAGCAGCCGCATCGAGTTCTCCTTCTTGAAAATTATTTCTGTTGTTCCGGCGTTTTGAGTCACGAGTGGGCGTAACCAGAAATGACAGCTCTATCCCATGGAGCTGATTTTTTGCGGTGCGATCTTGTAGATAACGCGCACTTCGCCTGGCTTCCGGTAGGGGTACTCCGGCTTACCGAGATATTTTTGCGACAATTTATTGATGAGGTCGTCCGCGCCGTTTTGAGTAATCTCCGCGACCTTTCCGCGAATTTCCAGATAGCGATACGGATTCTCGGGATCCTGAATCGAGAGGGAGACGCGCGGATCGCGCCGCATATTCTTGTCCTTCACACGCCCGAGCGCGGAATTCACTCGCACGTATTTTCCGTCGAAGTCCACCCAGACCGGCGTGACCTGCGGACTGCCGTCGCGCATGAGCGTGGCGAGATGGGCGAATGCGGTTTTCTTGAAAAGATCGAGATATTTTTCAGGGATAATTTCTGCCATTTGGAGTCTCCTTTGGATGAGTGTTTTCGATTTGCACAAAACTTTTTCAATGGAATCCGGTCAAGCGAATTGCATCTCTGGCACGCGACCACGGACAATCAGGCGCGCCCCGGTGTGCCGCTGCACCTCCTCAGCCGTCCAGCCGGGCGCGGTTTCGCGCAAGATGAGGCCTTCCGGCAGCACGTCGATTACGGCAAGATCGGTAACGATGATCTTCACGCAGGCGAGGCACGTCAACGGATAGGTGCATTCCTTCACGATTTTTGGCGCGCCTTCTTTGGTGGTGTGCTCCATGCACACCATCAGTTTTTTCGTGCCCGCGGCGATGTCCATGGCGCCGCCGATTCCGCCCGAGCCTTTCGCGCCGGGCACTTTCCAATTCGCAAGATCGCCTTTTTCCGAAACCTGAAAACCGCCGAGCACGGCAAGATCGAGATGGCCGCCGCGAGTCATCAGGTGCGCGTCCGCTTGATGGAAAAAACTCGCGCCCGGCTTCAACGTTACCGGAACCTTCATGGCGTCGACGAGGTCGCCATCTTCTTCTCCGGGTTTCGCGCGCGGGCCCATGCCGAGAATGCCGTTCTCGCTGTGAAAATGGACGGTGATGCTTTTTGGGAGATAATCGGCGATGAGATTCGGAATCCCCCAGCCCAGATTCACGCACGCGCCATCGGGCAATTCCAGCGCGGCGCGCTGGGCGATTTGTTCGCGTGAAAGACGCGATTTATCCGGCATAGCGGAGTCCTTTCGCCTGTACGATGCGATGAACGAAAATCGCGGGCGTGACTACGTTTTCCGGTTCGATCGCGCCAACGGGAACGATCTCTTCGGTTTCAGCGATGGTCGTTTCCGCGGCCATGGCCATGATGGGATTGAAATTCCGGGCGGCCAGGCGGTAGGTCAAATTGCCCATTGCATCCGCCTTTTGCGATTTGATGAGCGCGTAGTCCGCGTGAAGGGACTTCTCCAAAATGCATCGCTTGCCGTCCAGGACGCGTTCTTCCTTTCCGTTTGCGACTTCCGTGCCCACGCCGACGGTGGTGTAAAAACCAAGCAAGCCCGCAGCGGCCGCGCGCATGCGCTCGCAAAGAATGCCCTGCGGGACAAGCTCCAGGGTGACTTCGCCTTTGGTGAAAAGTTCCTGAAAGAAAAATGAATGCGGGCCGGGAAAAGAAGCGATGACGTGTGTGATCTGTTTGTTCTTGAAAAGGAGGCCGAGTTCTCCTTCCTTGGTGCCGCAGTTGTTGCTGATCGCGGTGATGTTCTTCGTCCCTTTACGGGCGAGCGCCTGGATGAGATTGTTAGGAAAACCGGCGCCGCCAAAACCACCGAACATGATGGTCGCGCCGTCGGGAATATCGGCGACGGCGGCATCGAGGCTCGGATGGATTTTCTGTTTCAAGGCAGGCTCGCCGCGGCGAATCGCTCCGCCACGCCGCTCTGGGTAAGCCAATGTCCGGTTTGAGTTGCGCTCAAATCATGCTGGAGAAGCGCGCGCAAATCGGCTTCATCGTCCACATCCAGTTCGAGACGGGCGTTTCGCCGGATGATTACGCGCGCGCCGGTGGCTTCAGCTTCCGCGAGGTGCTTCGCAAAACTTCCTTCGCCGAAATGAGAGGGGAAAAGCTCCGGAGGCATTCGAAGGATTGCGTTGGTTCCCGTGCCGTCGCGGGACGGCACGATCACGACTGCGGGCGCGGCGCAGTCCACGGCGAGAAGTTCATCGAGGTCGGACGCTTGCACGAGCGGGAGATCGAGAGGCAGACGCAGCAAGCCGGTGATATTTTTTTGCGCGCAGAGGCGCGAGGCCCAATCGACGGAGGCGCTTTCGGAGATTTGGCGTTCCTCGCGAAGAATTTCCCAGCCATTTTCCTCAGCGGTTCGAATGGCGGGCTCGTAGTTTGTCGCGACAAAAATTTTCTCCGCTAACCTTGCACCCCGGACAGCGCGGAGTGTGTCCGCGAGCATCGCTTGCGCCAGGCCCAGGCGTTCCTCGGGCGCGAGGAGGCCTGCGAGACGCTGCTTGGCGTTCTTCAAATCTTTTATCGGCAATAATAGTGCGCGCATTTGCGGCGTCGCGATCCTCTCAGTAGCTGCCTTCGGCGTAGTGCACGTGGTTTTCCTGCGGCGCGAGCTGCAATGGAGCGGACAAATTCGCGGGGAGCGCTTCCGGCTGGTCGAACAAGCGCCGGATTTTGTAGGTCGTAGTGCGCTCGGCGGGGACTCGGCCGATCGAGCGGATCAATCTGCGAAATTCCTGAGGTTGCACGGATTCGCCAAACGTCGCGCCCGCGGCTTTCGAAATGCTCTCTTCCATCAGGGTGCCGCTGAAATCATTTGCACCCGCGTTCAAGCAGGCGAGGGACATTTCAAAGCCGAGCTTTACCCAGCTTACCTGCAAATTTCGAATGAGTCCGTGCAGCAGGATGCGCGAGAGAGCGTGGACGCGCAAATGCTCTTCACGACGCGCACCGGGGCGCGCACCGCCGTGGCGATAGAGCCGGGTATTTTGATGGATGAAGCCGAGGGGCACAAATTCGGTGAATCCTCCGGTGCGTTTCTGGATGCCGCGGAGCAAAAGAAGATGCCGGACCCAATCGGCGGGCTCTTCCACGTGGCCGTACATCATCGTCGAGGTCGTGGGGATTCCCAACTCGTGCGCGGTGGTGATGATCTCGACCCAGCGGGCGACGGGAAGTTTGTTGGGGCTGAGCTCGCGGCGCACGCGGTCGTCCAGAATTTCCGCGGCCGTGCCGGGGATGCTGCCGAGGCCTTCGTCTTTCATCATCTGGAGATAGTCGCGCAAGGGCATCCTGGTCTTGTCCACGCCGTAGGAAATTTCCATGGGCGAAAATGCGTGCACGTGCATCGCGGGAGTCGCGCGCTTGATGGCGCGAAGGAGGTCGCGGTAGAAAAATCCGTTCAAATCGCGTGGCAAACCGCCTTGAATGCAGACTTCGGTCGCGCCTAGTTCCCAGGCTTCGCGGGCCTTGCGCACGACGTCTTCGGCGGAAAGCGAATAGGCATCGGCGGCTCCGGCTCCGCGGGCGAAGCCGCAGAAACTGCAACCCACAAAACAAACATTCGTGAAATTGATATTGCGGTTGACGACGTAAGTGACCGTGTCGCCCACGGTCTCGCGCCGCAGCGCATCCGCGACAGCCACCAGGGCATCGAGCGCTGCGCCCTCCGCGGTCGCGAGGAGCAACCCTTGCTCGAAGCTCAGCTCCGCGCCACTGCGCGCTGCTTCCAGGCAATCGCGCACTTCGCGGGGACATGCGGCGAGAGCGGCGTCCGGGCTCGCGGCCGTTGCGCCGGGCGGGTGCGCTTCCTCGGCTCGCAGAGGAAAATTCGTGGCGCTCATGGCCCACTATCCTACCAGAGGAGAGCAAAAGTCGCCGCGCCATCCGCTTCCAGGCACATTGAGGCTAGGAGATCAACTCCCGATTATCCGACTTACCAGGACTTGGCCCTCCGTTTGTCGTGTAAACTCAGAAATGGACCCGATGCGGATTCGGCTCAAAACTCGCATGCTTGTGGCCTTAATTGCGCTAGGTGTATTTTTGGCTTTCGTGGTTTTCTGTGGAAACCACGCGAGAACACATGGCGTCATTGGCGTGACGGAGGACACCCCCGCGAACAACGTCCGAGTTCTGCTGGCTGCTGTGGTCGCGTACGAAGCCAAATACAATTCTCTCCCTCCCAGTCTCTCCTCGTTGGGTCCCCCTTCCACGGGGAAAGAGGCAAACCGCGATGCAGCCAACCTCATAGACTCGCGTCTAGCCTTGGGGAGCAAAAATAGCTACGTATTTCACTACGTGCCAAACGCACTGTCTGAGTCATTCCTTATCACTGCTGACCCGAGCGGTAACGGTTCTCCGGTTTCTTTCCACTATTTTTCCGACCAGACTGGAATTGTTCGAGTCGAATCGGGACATGCAGCTGGCTCTTCAAGTCAACGATACCAAGGGGATAATTGAGACCATTTCCCTCAAGCCCTGATTAGCGCCGTAACCGGAAACTGGCCCACTAGCAGATTGAGTTCACTCTGGCCCTGGTTCTTGGCGGTCGGTTAACATGGGTGTGGGACAAGCTGGAGGCTGTGGTCATTTCTGCACGATGAAACGCGGAACGATTCTTCTGATTGCTGTGGTTGCGGTTGCGGGAGTCGCTGCGGCCGTCGTTGCGGGGATTCTTCATGACGGGCTGAGCGCACGCGCTACGCCGACGCATCTCGAAGCGATGATGGCGCGCAACGCGCGGCATTTGTCCATCCCTGCGAACGCGCGCGAAGCGAAAAATCCCGTCGCCGGTACGGAAGAATACCTTCGCGAGGCGCGGCTGCACTTCGCGGATCATTGCGCGACATGCCACGGCAACGATGGCGGCGGGGAGACGCTCATCGGCCGGGGACTCTATCCCAAGCCGCCCGACCTGCGAATGGATCAAACGCAAAAACTTTCCGACGGCGAGCTTTTTTGGATCGTAGAAAACGGCGTGCGCTTCACGGGCATGCCTGCCTTCGCAACTCTTGGGGCGGAAAACGACAGTTGGAAATGTGTGCTGTTTATCCGGCATCTTCCACAACTGACGGCGGAAGAGCGCATCGAGATGGAACGCTACAATCCGAAAGGACCCGACGACCGCGCCGAGGAACAGCAGGAAGAAGATTTTCTGAACGGAGCCGCGCCCCAACCAAATCCGGATGGGGCGCATCATCATCACTAAGGGGGGCTGGGCGGCTGGCGAGTGGCTGCGGAAAAAGTCCATTGGGATGGGTTTTGAGCGTCACCTTTGCTCGCACCCGCGCTGAATCTGCTGCGTTACCATCGGCGAACAGACAAGATTGTCTGTGCCACGGTACTTTTTCCGCAGCCTGTTGCAAGGCGCGCAATTTTTCGAGAGGCTTTTTTTGAGGAGATGCTCATGAAATTCCGGTTTGTTTCAATTTTGGCATTGATGGTTCTCACGGTCGCGGCGGCGTTTGCGCACGGCGACAAGAAGCATATTGTCGGGACACTTGAAAAAATCAACGCGGATTCCGTGGTGGTGAAGACAGCCGATGGAACGTCGGTGGAGGTGAAGCTCGCCGCCACGACTGCGTTTGTTTCGAGGGCCGACAAAACGGACAAGCCAGCAAAGATTTCCGATCTCGCGGTGGGGGACAGAGTGGTTATTCATGCCACGCCCAAGGGCGAGACGCTCGAAGCCGACGAAATCAAGTTCTCTCCGGCGAGCGCGGCGCATACCGCGGCTCCAGCGCCGAAAAAACCCGCTTCGTGAGCCTGTGTGAGAACTTCAAATTCATGCCCTTAGCGGCCCTTCGTACCTGAGGGTGAACTGAAGCCGTGGTGAAGAGTGCAACTTACGTGACGGCTGATGAGGATATGGAAAAAACGGCAATGCGCCCGCGACGGTCCGCGGCCGCTACACTGGCCTAGCCGTGAGGTGATGCAAACTCAATCAGTTGAGATTCTTCGGGCATCCTCATCGGATGCCCTCAGAATGACAATTTTGAATTTTTCAGCCGTCTGTGAAGCCGTGCACTGGCGAGAAACATAGGTTGTCACGCATGAAGTCGTGCCCTGACGCGCGGCATTTGTGAGTTGAGATCTAGTCGTCGACCAGATGGCACGAGTGTGTTTTCAGGACGAGCCAGACTTTTTGCTCTACAGCCAGGGCCAATGCGCGCGCAGCTCCGGGCGTGACATGAACGGTGAACACCACGCCGCAATCCACCCGCGCGATCACCAAGGCGCCGCGCTGGTCCAACGAAACGATCCGGCCAGCCAAGACATTGCGGGCGCTGAGTCCCCGCGGCGGTTCGGTAGCGAGAAGGATGTCTCCCGCACGAATTGCGATTTGAACGCGGGAGCCGACCACGGCATAGCCGAAGGGCACCTCGATTTCGCAAGCGCTTGCTTCCAGCCGAACGCGCATCACGCCATCGGATTCGCGAACGTCCATGACCGTTCCGCGGAGGAAATTTTCAAACCCGGCTGCCTGGGCCAGACGCTTGCGGCGCGGAGCGTCCAAAACTTGCCCCGGCGTACCCGTGCTGACGACGAGGCCGTGATCCATCGCAATCATGCGCTCACCGAGGGCGTCGACCTCGTCGCGGCTGTGCGTCACGTAGAGGATCGGAATTCGCTGAGTAGCATTCCAGGCGCGCAGATCATCGACGATGGCCGCTTTGAGCTCGGCATCCAGGCCGGTCAAAGGCTCATCGAGGAGCAACAATCGAGGCAGGGTTACGAGCGATCTGGCGAGCGCCACACGCTGTTTTTCGCCACCGGATATTTCTTCCGGCTTGCGCGCTTTGAGGTTTTCGACGCGGAAGGCGGCGAGAATTTCAAGCGCGCGAGCACCGCGTTCCTGCTGCTGCTGATGCGTCAGCCCGTAAGTCACGTTGTCTTGCACGCTCAAGTGAGGAAAGAGCGCGAGCGATTGGAAGACGTAGGCGATGCGGCGTTTCTGGGGCGGGAGATTCGTGCGGCTGGAGGAATCAAACAGCACATCGCCCCCAATTGCGATTCGCCCCAAATCGGGTTGCACGAGCCCCGCGAGGCAATCGAGCAGAGTGGACTTGCCGGCGCCGGAAGGACCGAAGAGAATCGTGATGCCGGGAGTAATTTCGAGAGAAATATCGAGGAGAAAAGGCGCGGCGGAGTCGCGGCGCTGTTTGCGCACTTGCGCCGTGAGCACAGCGCTGCTTACCTGGCCGCCCGAAGTGCCCATAAGCGGCGGCCTGCGTCGCGCCCAAGCTGGCGATTGACGGCGTACACGATGGCGAGAACGACGAACGAGAATCCGAGCAGCGCCAGGGCCAAGCGGCCGGCTTCGGCGTATTTGAGCGATTGGACGTGATCGTAAATGTCGATCGAAACAGTGCGCGTGATGCCGGGTAAATTTCCGCCGACCATCAGGACGACGCCGAACTCTCCCAGGGTGTGCGCGAAGCTCAGCACGACCGCAGTCACCACACCTGGAACGGACAACGGCAGAATCACGCGCCAGAATGTGCGCAGACGACCTGCGCCCAGCACTGCCGAGGCATCGAGCAGCTTGCGATCCACGCTTTCGAACGCGGCGGCGAGCGGCTGCACGGCAAACGGCAAACTGTAGATCACGGATGCGATCACGAGCCCCGCGAAGGTGAAGGCCAAGCCGCGACCGAAGAGCACTTGCCACAATTTCCCGAGCGGGCCGCGCGGCCCCATCGCGAGGAGCATGTAAAACCCGAGCACGGTCGGCGGCAACACGAGAGGCAGCGCCACGACCGATTCCAGCAAGAATTTGCCGCGCCATTGCGAATTTGCCTGCCAGTAGGCTAGCGGGATTCCGCACAAAAGAAGAATCGTGGAGACGCATGCGGCGAGCTTGATGGATAAGAGCAGCGCTTCCATGTTCAGGGCTTCCCTGCGGAAGCAGCATTCGCTTTCGGCGTCATGAAGCCAAATCTTTCAAACGTTGCTCGCGCCTCCGCGCCTTTTACAAATTCCATAAAGGCGCGGGCCCGGGCTTTGTTCGTTGCGCTCTTCAAGAGAATGGCGCCCTGTTCGATGGGAGGGTGCATGTCCGCGGGAATTTCCCAGCGCTTGCCGCCTTTCATCGCTGGTGAAAGCGCGAGAGACATGCCAACAATTCCCGCTTGGGCATTCCCAAACTGCACGAATTGCGCGGCTTGCGAAATATTTTCACCGTAAACGAATTTCGACTTCACCTGTTCGAGAATGCCGGCTTTCTCCAGCGCCGCGACGGCCGCCCGCCCGTATGGTGCGAGCGCAGGATTCGCGATCGCAATTTTCTGGACGGTGGGACTGAGCAATGCATTCCATCCTTGCGTGGCGACGTCTATTGGCGCGTCGCGCCGAGTCCAGATTACGATTCTGCCGAGGGCGTACTCGTACAGCGTTCCAGCCTCCGCCAGTCCGGCTGCTTCGAGTTTTCGCGGATAGTCGAGGTCCGCTGAAAAAAACAGATCGAAAGGCGCGCCGTTCTGGATCTGTGCGAAGAAATTGCCGCTCGAACCGTAGGTTACGTTCACTTTTGTTCCGGACTGTTGCTCGTAGTTCACGGCGAGCACGCTCAGCGCGAATCTGAGATCCGCCGCCGCCGCGACACGAATTTCCTGCGCTCTTGCGCTACCGGCAACGAAGAGCATCACGGCAAAAGCCAATCTCGATGATCTTGCCAACAACTTTCGTCGCCGGTGACTCATACCCGCAGAATCATCACTTCCGTCGATTTGACCAGCGCCGCTGCGCGATCACCTGGCTTCAGCCGCATCTCTTTCGCGGCGTCGGCGGTGATGATTGCGGTGATTTGCTGCTCGCCGATCGACAATCTGACTTGAGCGAGCAGCCCGCTGTATTTGATCTCCAGCACGCGCCCGATCAGCTGATTGCGCCCGCTGATCTTCCGGAAGTTCAAGCGCCGCGAGGCAATGTCGCCGTGCCGCAATTTTGTGGGGATCATGCGGTCGATTTCGCTCTCGGGCACGCGATGATGCCCGCCCGGGGTCTTGGCGGTCTTAAGTTTTCCACGATAGATCCACTGCTTCAATGTGGGATAACTAATTCCGAGGATGTTGGCCGCCTCGCGCGGCGGCAGGAGTTTCTGCACGATGTGCCTCCGTTGGGTTTCACAGAATAGCGCATATTGATTCGTAAGTGCAATACGCTTTTATACGCTTCTGGATGGAGGAGCAGGTTTCCTGCCCAGACGGCGTTCGAACGGATTCAGCAGCTTTCTAATTCCGGAGAGGTTTGCCGGTCTTCAGAGTATGGGCGATGCGCTCCTGTGTTTCCTTTTCTCCGCAGAGCGACACGAAGGCTTCGCGCTCCAGATCGAGGATGTATTGTTCGCTCACGAGCTGGGAAGAAGAGAGCACTCCACCGGCGAGAATGTTGGCGAGCTTGCGCGCGACATTGCCGTCGTAGTCGGTGGCGTAGCCGCCCCGCTGGAGGAGATGAACCGCCAGCTTCGCCGCCGCGAGGAACGATTCGCCGAGCACTTTGATCTGCGTCGTTTGAGCGCCTTCCTGCCAGGAAGCGGCCAGAGGCTTCCATCCGCCGCGGACGAGAGCGAGCGCTGCTTCTTTTGCATCCGCGACCAGGCGGTCGCGATTCATGGAGACGCCATCATCCCGCCGCAAAAATCCCATGTCGCGGCATTCTTCCGCGCTCGTGCCCACCTTAGCCATGGCAATCGTTTCAAACACGGGCTTGAGCGCGTGAAATAAATCCAGATCCTCGCCGCCAGCCGAGTGCTCATTGGCGCGGATGAGCATTTCTTTTGTTCCGCCGCCGCCGGGAATCAAGCCCACGCCCGTTTCCACCAATCCGATGTAGGACTCGGCCGCGGCGTGAATCTTCGCGGAGTGCAAGGGGATTTCGCAGCCGCCGCCGAGCGCCAATCCGTGCGGCGCGGCAACGACGGGCTTGGGCGCGTATTTGATGGCCAGATTCACATTTTGAAATTGCTTTACCGCCATGTGCAGTTCATCCCACTCCTGCTCCTGAGCGCCTACCAAGACCAGCATCAGGTTCGCGCCGACGGAAAAATTCACCGCCTGGTTGGCGATTACCATGGCTTCGAAATCGGTCTGCAAGCGTTTCAGGCCTTTGTGCAACATGGCGATTAAATCCGCGCCGATAGCGTTCATTTTGGCGTGAAATTCGCAACACACCACGCCGTCGCCCAGATCGATGAGGCTTGCGCCGGAATTGCGCTCCACCTCGCGTCCGGCGTCCTTTAAGGATTTGAGGATGATTACGCCTTTCGGTTCTTCGAGAAGTTTCGTGGAGGCGCTCTTCCAATCGAAAACCGTCGTTTTTCCCTTTTCGGATTCGTAAAAACCTTTTCGCCCACTTACGAGAACTTTTTCGAGGATAGGTGGAAGCGCCCGCCCTTCCTTTTGTACCTGCGCCGCAAAGGCTTTCACGCCGAGAGTGTCCATTTGCTCGAACGGGCCCGACTCCCAAGCAAATCCCCAGCGCATCGCGCGGTCTACGTCCTCCAAGTGGTCCGAAATCTCCGGAACGCGGCGCGCTGCATACAAACAGGATTCCGAGATTGCGCCCCAGAGAAATTGCTGCGCCTTGTCGCCTTTTTGCCCCTCGAGCAGCGGTCCAATCAGGGCGCGGAGACGTTCGCGCGTGCCTTCGATTGCTTTTCCTGCTTCAATCGAAGCGAACTTCGCCTTCTGGCGCGGGCGGTACTCCATGGTGTTTAGATCGAGCGAAAGAATTTCTTTTTCGTCCGCGCCCTTCACTTTTTTGTAAAAGCCCTGGCCCGTTTTGTCGCCGAGCCATCCGCGGCGCACCATTTCTTCCAAGAAAGCGGGCGGTTTGTAAATCTCGCGCGACTCGTCGTTCGGAACGGTTTCGTAAATATTTTTCACCACGTGCAGCAGGACATCGAGCCCGACAATGTCCGCCGTTCGGAAAGTGGCCGACTTCGGCTGCCCGATGGCCGGCCCGGTGCAGGCGTCCACTTCCTCGATGGTCATGCCCAGGGCGGTCATCAGGCGCAGCACGTTCAGCATCGAAAACGTTCCGACGCGATTGGCGATGAAATTTGGCGTGTCCTTCGCCAGCACGACGCCCTTGCCCATCCGGTGATCGCAGAAATCGCTCAAAGATTCGATCACATCCGCGGAGGTTTTCGGCCCGGAAATTACTTCCACCAATTTCATATAGCGCGGCGGATTGAAAAAGTGCGTGCCGGCCCAATGTTGCTGAAATTCTTCACTCATCCCCTCGGCGATCAAATGCACGGGCAAACCTGAAGTGTTGGTCGTCACAATCGCGCCGGGTTTGCGATATTGCACGACGCGCGCCAGGAGGTTCCTCTTGATCTCCAGATTCTCGGCGACTGCTTCAATGATCCAGTCCGCCTCAGCACAACGCGGCAGGTCATCTTCAAAGTTTCCGATGGCTACTTTGTCAGCGAGCGATGAGGAGAAAAACGCGGCAGGTTTCGCTTTCCTGGCTGCTTCCAGGCCTGCGCGGACAATTTTGTTACGGTCGGCGGCTTGCCCCGCGGGCAAGTTTGGGGGCACGATATCCAGCAAAACGCACGGCAAGCCGGCGTTGGCGAAATGGGCGGCGATGCGCGAACCCATGGTCCCGGCGCCGAGCACGACCGCTTTTTCAATGCGATTTTTCATGGGAGGCCTTTCATGGAACTAGCACGGTAGGACAGGTTACAAAACCAGCATGCGTGGGTCAAACCAACTGACGCAGGCGGCGCATCTGATTACAATAGAAACACAATGATCGAACAGCGTGTGAGCACTGCGCTCGACTGGCTGCGGAGCGCAAAAGACAAATTCCGCGACTTTGCCTACGGGGAAGAACGTTCGCCAGCCGAGCGTCCCCGTGTGGGCCTGGCGCTGGCCGGGGGCTTTGCACGGGGCATCGCGCACATCGGTGTGCTCCGCGTCCTGCGTGATGCAGGGATTCCCATTGATTGTGTCGCCGGGACGAGTGTCGGCGCGCTCATCGGGGCGGCCTACTGCGCCGGGGCATCGCCCGAGCACCTGCAGAGGATCGGAGAAACGACCACGTTCGCGGATTTCGGCCGCTGGACACCCTCGTGGCTGGGCCTGGCAACCAATCAGCGCATGGAAAAATATCTCGCGCGCCTCACTCCGGCAAAGACTTTCGAGGAACTCACAATTCCACTAGCAATTGCCGCGACGGACATCAACGCGGGCATCTCAATTTACTATACGCGGGGCCCGCTCGCGACGCCGCTGCGGGCTTCCTGCGCGTACCCCGGCCTGTTCGTCCCCATTCAATTCGAAGGTCGCACACTGGTTGACGGTTTCCTTACGTCGCCGGTACCCGTCGAAGGCGCGCTGCTTCTGGACGCAGATGTGGTAATCGCCGTTTATCTCGAGGCGGGAAACATCGAGCAGCCGCGCACGTTCACGGACGTCCTGAGCCGTTCCTTCACCATCATCCAGCGGCACACGGATCTGACCTGGCGTCAGCAAGCGGATGTCATCATCGAGCCGGACGTAAAGCCATTCGTCTGGGACGATTTCACACGCACCTCAGAAATGGTTGCGGCCGGCGAAGCCGCTGCCCTGGCTGCGCTCCCCGAAATCCGCGCCGCGATCGGCGTAGAAAAACGCGACTCCGCGGCTTAGGGCAGGATTTCACTGGAGTGCGGATTCGTCGATGTGACCGGAAGGACTTTCCTGACCTACTCCTTTTTCACTTCGACAACCACCGGCTGGCCTTCGCCTTTGCCCCTCTGGGTCAGCCAGGCGCCCAGACCCTCCGCAAACCGCTCCGGAGTAAGCCGAAGGCTCGCTTCCACCCTTCCTTCTCCAACCGGAAGCGTGTCGTCAAAGTCCGCCGCGTTCGTAAAATTCCGCATGCAAAATTGATCCAGCCACTCGAGCGGACATGGCTTTCGCTCGCCGCGTATGACGACGTCTACTCGAAACTTCTGCGCGTACACGGTTTGATGATAACACTCCGTTTGTGAATTCTTTTTCGCGGCGGAAAATCTAAGAGTGAGGGAAATGCTCCTGATGCTGCCGCAGGAGATACAGGTCGGTCATACCGGCGATGTAATCGCAAACGACCACGTAGCGGGGTTCCGCGAGCGCCAGCTCCTCATAGGCCGCCGGCATGGAGCCTGGCTTAGCCAGGTAGTAGGAGAAAAGCTCTTCGAGGCAGCGCACGGAGCGGTCGCGATCTTCGGTGATCGCCGGAAGATTGTAGACGTGGGAAAAAAGAAAACGCTTCAGCTCGGCATTCTGCGCGGCGCGCGCTTCGCTGAAACCCGCCAGGCGGCGCGGCGAGCGACGGATGTCTTCGACTGTTTCGACGCCCACGGCGCTTACCCGCTCTTGAGTGGTTTCTATTAGATCGGTCGCAAGAAGGTCGATGACGCGTTTCAGCGCTTCATTGAATTTGAGCTTCGTGTGGCCATCGGAATGCGCCGCCTCAATTTGCAGGTAGGCGTCTCCGAAACTTCGCACTTCTTTGCGCAGCGCATCGAGATCCAAGAGTTGGGCTTCGAGTGCGTCATCGAGATCCGCGGTGTTGTACGCGATTTCGTCCACCCAGTCGATCAACTGCGCTTCGAGAGGAGGGCGGAGCTCGAGAAGATATTCGGCGAGCTGCGGAAATTCGACGGCGCGGTAATCCCGCGAGTGCTTGATGATGCCTTCGCGCACTTCAAAGGTGAGATTTAGCCCAGGGAAATCGAGATAGCGCTGCTCGAAGTGTTCGACGATGCGCAGCGCGTGGAGATTGTGATCGAACGAGCCGCCATGCATGCGCATCAGCTCATCCAGTTTGTGTTCACCGGCGTGCCCAAAGGGAGGGTGGCCGATGTCGTGAACCAGCGCGAGGGCTTCCGCGAGATCCGTGTTGAGGCCCAGCGCCCCGGCGACGGTCCGGGCGATCTGCGAGACTTCCAGCGTGTGCGTCAGGCGATTGCGAAAATGATCGGAAAAGCGCGTGGTGAAGACCTGCGTTTTGGCTTCAAGGCGCCGGAAAGCCCGCGAATGAACGATGCGGTCGCGGTCGCGGGCGTATTCATTGCGGTAAGGATGCGGAGATTCGGGAAACCTCCGGCCGCGGGAATCTTCCGCGCTCATAGCCCAGGGCGCGTGCATCGGCCAATGTGCAGGTGGTGGGACTCGTGCGATGGGTCGCCCCCTCGCGCTGCTCTCCGCTCCCGGCTAGAACGCGGGATGAGTATCCGCTTGATCGATCAAGACTTCGGCAAAATCGTGTCGAGGCCGCGATCTGCTTCTTCGGAGATGCTCGTGTCCGGGAATTCCTGCTTGATTTGCTGGTAGATGCTCGCCGCTTCCTGCGGATTGATCTGCCGCAACTGGCTCGCAAGCTCCAACAACACGAAAGGCCGGGGCACAAGCACCGCAGGCTTATCCGCGAGCGCCCGGAGAATCTTGATGGCGTCGGTGGTTTTTCCAGTCCGCGAATAGATTATGGCGGTCTGGTATTGGGCCATCGCCGCGAGTTCCTTGTCGCTGCCGCCGTTGATCTTCTTCAATTCTTCCAGCGCCTGATTATGGCGCTCCAGATCCTCGAGCGTCAGCGCGGCGTAATACCGAGCAAGCTTGCCGGGATTCGTACTAGGATATTTGTCCGCCACCGCAGTGAACTTCACGGTGGCATCCTCCGCGCGCGCGGTTTCGTCGCTGTAAACGGCCTCTCCGGGTTCGACCGCCTCGTTGGCGGTGCGGATGCGGCCGTTGAAGGCCTTCAATGCCACGTCGAGTGCGGCCGTGGCTTCCACTGTTTTGCGATCGTTGTAGATCCGCCAGCCCCCGATGCTTCCACCCACAACGAGCGCTAGCAGAATGACCACCCCAGTAAGCCGGCTGTGTGAATAAACGGCCTCAGCCCCATGCTCAATGGAATCGCGGATTTTGTCCTGCTTCAATTCCTTGCGTGAAAGATGTTCAGACACAGCGGCTCCCTGACTTGCTTTCGGAAACCATAATCTTAGCACGAGAGGAGTGCCCGCAGCTGGAACACGAAATTGCATAAGGGGTGATGGATTGCAGATTAACCCTTGCAGCAAGGAATGCCTCTGGGAAGCTGCGGCATGGCCGGAACGTGTTAGTTTCGAGTCATGCAGGTTTCCTGTACACATTGCGGGACGCAGCACAGCCTAAAAGACGCAGAGCTCGGCAGCCATGCCAGAGTGCAATTCCGTTGCTCGAAGTGTGGAAAATCCACCACCGTGGAGCTCAAACTTCGCCCGGACCAGACCGTGGTCATTTCTCCGCTGCCGTCCTTTGCGCGCGCGAACGCGACGAGCTCGAACCTGAAGTTGCCGCCCATAGATGAAGGGATACGACTGCCACCCGCAGCAAACGTGGTTCTTTCGATAACCGCCGGCCCGGAGAAAGGAATAGTTCACAAACTGACCAAGCCCCGCGTCGTGGTGGGGCGACAGGGTTCGGACATTCCTTTGAGCGATCCCGAGATTTCGCGCTTTCACTGCGTGCTGGAAGTTCGCGAGACGCACATCAATCTGAAAGATATGGATTCGACCAACGGCACTTTCTACGGCGAAGAGCGCGTTCGCGCAGCCATGCTGGAGGACGGCGCGGAGTTCCGCATCGGCACGAGCCGCATCCGTGTCAGCTTCGAGCCCAAATGAATTCGTTTGCCGGGTATGATCGTTTTTGCCCGTTCCTGCTTCCCTTCCAACTATGCCTTTCCGCGTGGCACAAATCCCGCGGGGCAACTTTGTGAGATACTGACGCGGACCGCAATCGCCTGGCGCCGCCGATGAACCGTCTTTCCGCCTGCCTGATCACGCTCAATGAAGAACATAACCTGCCGCGCGCACTGGCCTCGCTGCGGGGCATCGCCGATGAGATTGTCATCGTCGATTCCGGAAGCACGGATGGCACGGAAGAGATCGCGCGAAGCTACGGAGCTGCGTTCCGGATGCGGCCGTGGACAAATTATTCGGAACAGAAAAACTACGCCACTTCCTGCGCGCAGAACGAATGGGTATTGTCGCTCGATGCGGATGAGGAATTGAGCAGCGCGCTTCAAACATCGCTGCTGGACTGGAAAAAACGCACCCCGCGATTCTGCGTATACGAAATGGCGCGGCGCACCTGGTATCTGGGCAGATGGATCAGGTACTCAGGGTGGTATCCGGATTTTCAACGCCGACTGTATTTGCGCGATGAGGCACAATTCAGCGGAATCATCCACGAGGCGCTGCGGTTTAATGGGGAGGCCGGGCGGTTATACGGGGATCTGCTCCACTACACGGTTCGCTCCTTCGCCGAGCACGAAGCGAAAGTCGAACAGTACACGACGCTCGCGGCGCAACAGATGTACGCGGAGGGAAAACGGAACTGGCGCACGGCCATGTGGGTTGCGACGCCGTGGAGCTGGTTTCAGAATTTTTTCTTGCGCGGCGGATTTCTGGATGGGTATCGCGGCGCGCTGATCGCGCAGATGGCGGCGCGAGCTGTTCGCGTGAAATACAGGAAACTCGGACAACTGGCAAGCGCAGACGCCAAGCAGGAACACGGATGAGGATTCTCTTCGTGGACTTGGAGCGGGAATGGCGCGGCGGCCAGAGCCAAGCGTTACTTACGATTCAAGGATTGAGGAAGAATGGCCGTGAAGTGGAACTGCTGGCGGCGCGAGATTCGCCCTTGTCCAGACGCGTCGCGGCAAGAGGCGTTCCGGTGCACGAGATTGCGCGATTTGGTCTTCGCGCAAGGGCTGCGAGTGAGATTCGACGTTTGATCACGCAGGGCCATTTTGATCTGGTGCACTTAAATGAGCCGCATGCCGTGACCTCGGCATGGATGGCCTGCGTGCAGGCCAAATTGCCACTTCTTTTTTCAAGGCGAATCGGTTTTCCGCTGCAAAAAAATTGGGTATCGCGGCGGCGTTATCGGGCGATAGAAAGATTCCTGCCGAACTGCAACGCCGTGGCGCAGAGTCTCAGGGAAGCCGGGATCGCAGAGGAACGCATCTCCGTCGTAAACGAGGGCGTTGATTTGGCGCCGCCTGTGACGCCGGAAATGCGGACGAACGCGCGGAAACACTGGGGTGTTGAGGGCGATGAGTTTTTATTTGGATGTACGAGCGTTTTTGTGCCCGAGAAGGGCCACAGGCATTTAATCGAAGCGCTCCCTGAAGTGCGCGAAAAATTCCCGCAGGCGCGGCTGCTGCTCGCGGGCGATGGAAGATGCAGGGCGCGACTGGAGTCGCTCACGAAGGCGCTCGGACAAAATGAGGGCGCGATTTTTGCCGGGTTCGTGGAAAATATCGAGCAGGTCTACCAGGCGCTCGATGGCTATGTGTTTCCTTCCGAGTTCGAAGGAACCGGCACGGCGCTCCAGGCAGCGATGGGCTGGGGACTGCCGTGCATTTCTACCGCGCGAGGAGGCCTGAACGAGGTCGTGGACAACGAGCGAACAGCGATCGTCGTCAACCCCGACGGAAAGGAATTCGCCGGAGCGATGATCCGGCTGATCGGCGATCCAGGGTTGCGAAAAAAACTCGGTGAAGCAGGGCGTCGAGAGATCGAGGAGAGATTTTCCGCGGAACAAATGGTGAAAAACACGATCCGTGTCTATGAAGATGTTTTGACCAAATGGCGGACAGGGTGAAACAGATCGAACTTACGGAAATTCAGCGCGCAGTGCTCGAACGCGCGCCGGCGCTGGGATTGCCTGAGGGAGCGCGCATTCTCGACGCACCGTGCGGTAGCGGTGCACTTGCGTTGGCGCTGGCGGAGCAAGGATTCGCGGCGACCGGCGCCGACCTGGACGCGGAAGCCGCGGAAAGATTAGGGCCGGCGTTTGCAGAAGTAAACCTGAATGAGCCGCTTCCCTGGGCGGAACAAAGGTTCGATGCCGTATTTTCCACCGAAGGGATCGAGCATCTCGAAAATCATTTTTCCTTCTTGCGGGAGACCTGCCGGATCCTGAAGCCGGGAGGGATTTTGCTATTGACGACGCCGAATATCGCTGGGTTGCGCTCGCGTGTGCGCTTCCTCGGCAGCGGTTTTTTTGGACGCGATTCGCGGCCGATGAATGAGGCGGGGAGGGATCCGCTCCATCACATCGGCTTGGCGACGCTGCCCGAGTTGCGCTACGAGCTGCATGTATCGGGTTTTCGCCTGGTGGAAGTCAGCCATACGCACATCAAACCGATCAGCTATCTCTACGCAATCTATGCGCCGTGGATGTGGCTATACACGCGACTGGCGTTTCGGAAGGAAAAAGATTCTGCACAGCGAAAAAGAAATAAAGAGATTCTTTCCACGCTGTTCTCGCCCTCTGTGTTATTCGGAGAGTGCCTGCTGCTCGTCGCAAAGAAAGTCTAGCTCACGGAAGTGGCGGAACGGGCCGCCGCAAAAGACTTTCTCCTATATACTCTTCCGAATAGAATCCTGAGAAAAAAATAATAAGACCAGGCTCAGTCCGAACCTTCCTTGCAAGCGAGGTCATGATGAGAATTGCGAATGTATGCCTGATGCTGACCGCTTTCAGCGGCATGAGTGCCGTCGCGCAGGAGAAGAAGCCAGTGGAACGCTCCCCGGGCCTGTCGCTGACCGCGATTGGACGGCAGCATCACCCGATCCAAACGAAGAACGCGGAAGCACAAGCGTATTTCGATCAGGGCATCACGCTGTTTTATGGCTTCAATCATGAAGAAGCCGCGCGAGCATTTCGTCGCGCCGGAGAACTTGATCCGGCTTCACCGATGCCGCTCTGGGGAATAGCGCTGGCAGTTGGGCCAAACTACAACCTGGACGTCGACGCAGAGCGGGAAAAAACGGCTTACGAAACAGTGCAAAAGGCCAAGAAACTCGCGGCCGGCGCGCCACCAATCGAAAAGGATTATTTGGCGGCACTGGCCGCTCGCTACACCGGAGAAGCGAATCCCGATTACAAACAGCTCGCACGCGATTATGCAGAAGCGATGAAGGCGCTCTCAGAGAAATATCCCGACGACTTGGATGCCGCGACACTCTACGCAGAAAGCGTGATGAACCTAAATCCGTGGAGGCTCTGGAGTGTCGATGGGCGACCGTGGGAGCGCACGGAAGAGATTGTCCAGGTGCTGGAATCGGTCCTGAAGCGCGATCCCAACCATGCAGGAGCGAATCATTTATACATCCATGCATTGGAGGCTTCCCCGTATGCGGAGCGCGCGCTGCCGAGCGCGCAACGCCTGGAAACCATGGTACCGAACGCGGGTCACCTGGTACATATGCCTGCGCACATCTATATCCGCACGGGTGATTACGCTGCAGCAGCGAAGAACAACGTAGATGGGGCGCGGGTAGACAAAGTCTACTTGCGGCAGAGCGGCACGTTTGGCAGCACGTACGACATTCTCTACTACAGCCACAATCTGCACTTCCTGTCTGCTGCCCAGGCGATGGCGGGAAATTTTGCCGCTGCGAAGCAGGCCGCCGACGAGCTGGAAGCCCACATCCGGCCGCTCGTTGGCAGAATGCCGGAGTCTGAGGTCTATCTGCCGACGCCATTCCTTGTTCTCGTGCGCTTTCATCGCTGGGGCGAAATCTTGAACTCCAGCCCGCCGGAACCCAACTTGGCCATGACCAACGCACTTTGGCATTTTGCCCGCGGAAGCGCTGCGGCAGCTTTGGGGAAGATCGAAATGGCGGGAGCTGAGCGGACAGTACTGGAGACTCTGCGCGGAAAAACTTCGCCAGAGCAAGAGTTCGGGATGTACTACAACAAAGCGCGAGACTTCCTGGATCTGGCGGCAAGCATCCTGGATGCCCGAATCGCCACGACGCGCGGCGAGAATGATCACGCAATTCAAGACTGGATAAAGGCAGTTCAAATCGAGGACGGATTCAGATATAACGAGCCGCCCGAATGGTTCTATCCCGTGCGGGAATCGCTAGGCGCGGCGCTGCTGGCAAGCGGAAAAGCCACCGAAGCGGAACAGGTATTTCGCGAGGATTTGCGGCGCAATCCGAGGAATCCGCGCTCGCTCTTCGGCTTGATGCACAGCCTGAAGGCGCAGCAGAAAGAATCGGACGCAGCTTGGCTGGAGCGCGAGTTTCAAGCGGCCTGGAAGAACGCGGATACCAAGTTGCGAATTTCTGATCTGTAAGAAGCAGTTAGGAGGGCCACGAAAAGTCTTGCCTTGGCAGAAGCAGCGACGCAGCAAATCCAAAAAAATGAAGCGCCGGGCGGCTCCTTCTTCTTCCGCACGGCGCTTCAAACTTTCCTTATTTTCTTTTGCACCAGTATTTGACTTTCCTTGTTCCTTACGTTCCCTCCTTTCCGCTCGACCGGTAGGTCAAGCCTTCTTTGGGGATTGAACAACCCATCGCCCTTTTGGCTCGAGGAACTCCACGCCAACCGCAAAGCCTTCGCCTTGCAATGGCTGGCAGTAGGCCACCCGGGCCGAGGAGCGAAATTCTCCCGTGCGCGAAATGAACGTCAGCCGCTCGTTTTTTTTCCACGGCCGAAAAGTGACGACGCGAGCGCCGCGCACACTTACATTTTCCGTAAAAGTCGATTCCGCGCCGGGAAAGTCGCGGTGTCCGTCGAGATAAACACCAATTTCCAAAGGGATGCGGCGTTCCGCGCGGTGAAAGGAAAAGAGCTTTCTTGGAGGCATTGTCGCTGCTGATCCTCATAGGCACGCGGCAATGCGCGTGAGGTTCCTTACGCTGTTCCCGCCACCATGTTGTTTCATGCGATAGAGCGCCCGGTCGGCGGCTCCAAGAAGTTTTTCGGGCGTATCGCCGTCCTCAGGGAAGGCAGCCACGCCTGCGCTGAACGAAAGCGCGGGCGTCTCCGTTTCCGCCGCGAGACGCTCGCGGATGCGGCCGATGACGCGCGCGGCGATGTCAGGACCCGCTTCCGGCAGCACGACGGCGAATTCATCCCCGCCATATCGGGCTGCCGTATCAATCGCGCGAGAATGGTTTCTCAAGAGTTTTCCGATGCGCACCAATGCACGGCTGCCCGTCAAATGCCCGAACTGGTCATTGACGGACTTGAGGCCATCCATGTCGAGAAGCACGACGCTGAACGGCCGCTGCGTGCGGCGCGAACGGTCCAGCTCGGCCTCCAGAACGCTGATCAGCCGGCGGTAATTGGCCAGCCCTGTAAGCGAATCGCTTACAGCCATTGAACGAACCTGATCGAACAAGCGCGCCTGATCGAGGAGGGCACCGCCGAGCATGACGACGTAACTGGCGGTTTTGCTCAGTTCGGCAAGAAAGAACGGACCATCGAAGAGTTGCCGGGAGAACGTCGCCGAGAGGTGGCAGACAAAGTTGAGCGCGGCAACGACAAACAAAGAGTAATCAAAGAGAGAGGAGGAATTTTTCGCATTCCTGTCATTCTTCAGCCGCCGATAGAAGAAAATCGCGGCAAAGAGGAACAGCGCGCCGGGGAGCAAGTCCCATGGACGGGAAAAAAGATTTGCCGCGTGGACATCCGGCGAAGCGGGCGCGGCGAGGAAAGCAGCGCTGGTCAGATACGCCGCAATGGTGACAACAAGCAGCGCACCTGCTGTTTCCTTGCTGGGCTGGCGCGCCGTCGGCATATAGCGTTCGACTGCGAGGGCGGCAAGCAACAGCACGGCTAGAAGAGTGCGGCTGACCATCCAACCCAGGGGGACGCGGGAGAGTCCCACGGCACCTGAAGCCAGCAGATCATTCAGGCCAAAATAGTTAATCGTCTCGATGATTCCGGACAGAACAAAGCCAAAAGCGAGAATCAGAGCGGTGCGATCATGCGTGCCGCGGAAGCGAACCAAAGCGTTGGCGGCGTAACAGAAGCTCAGCAGAGTGCCGCCGACTTCCAGGTAAAGATAGATCTCCGGGGAACCCGCGGCGTTGACCTGACGCAGGTAAAAGACGGCTGCGAAAAACAGGACAAGCAAAGCTGCAGCGCAAGCCCACAGGATGCGAGCGTGCAGCTTCTTAAAGTCGGCTGGAAAGCCAACCCCGAGAAACCCGACGATTTTGCCCCAACCGCCCACGAAACCCCCCAACTGCCGACAAAAGACCGACAACTCCCAAAGAATGCAACTTTATGCCCTTTTGTGCCGGAATTTTGAACCTAGTAAATTGTTTATTCTTAAGAGTTTATGAAGACTATTAGAATACGGAGGGATGAAGAGATCGAGTGCGAGACAGGGTCTCAAACCCAAGAGCACCTAAGTCTACGAGCTAACATATTTGTTACCCGAGAGTTACCGGACATATGGGTAGTCTTGCCCGTTAAGGGCAGCCGTGTCTCACCCTGAGACAGTCTCATCTGTGAAACTCTCTTGCGATTCAGAGTTTGGGCTTGGGAGGGGGCAGTTCGCGTGCCGCGACGCTATCGGTGAATGCGCACGTCTTATGCGAGCCGTCGCAGAAGGGCTTGTTCGCCGAGTGGCCGCACCGGCAGAGGCTGATGACGGTGCGGCCGGCTAGTCCAAACATGCGGCCATCAGGATCCACGATTTCAAAATCGCCCTCCACGCGGATCGACCCATTGTGGTTGACGGTGATTCTGGTCGCAGCCATCCGGGCCTCCAGAGAAAAAGAGAGCACGCACTCTCTTCGAACGCGCTCTCTAGATTACGCAGACTTTCTCAGGAACTCAAGGCCGCGGCACGCGCGTCCACCCCGGCCTCACTGATTTCGCGTAGCCTTCCCGTCCGCACGTCATAAACGAAACCGTGGACATCAATATCGCGCGGAAGGAATGGATTATTCCGGATGGTCTGAAGCTGTTTCTTCACGCTCTTCTCGACGTCCGAAAAGCAATGGAAGTGCAGGTGCGAAGCATCGTGTCCCGTCTCCGTTTTGAGTTTTTCGCGGAGCTTCTCATCCGAGAAGGTGAGCATCCCGCAATCGGTGTGCTGAATCACGTAGTAGGTGCGCGTGCCCAGCAGGTGTGAGGAAATGATGAGCGAACGCAGGGCATCCTCGGTGACCAGCCCGCCGGCGTTGCGGACGATGTGCGCGTCGCCCGTCTTCAGGCCGAGAAATTGTTCGACCGTAAGACGAGCGTCCATGCAAGCGACGATGGCAAGTTTTCGCGCCGGCGGCATCGGCAAATGCCCAAGAGTGAATTTCTCCGCGTACTGTTGATTCGCTGCTAGATTTTCTTCAAAGATTCCCATGACTGCCTCCTAGTTGGAATTTAGATTGCGCCCACTCAAAAAACAAAAACCGCCGGACCAAATGCCTCGGCGGCTGAAAGACGGGGGATAAAGCCGAACCTATCCCGCGCCAAACAGCGCCCCGAAGCCGCAACAACACGCACAAGCAATGGAGCGGGGTACGGTGAGCTGTTTGCGCGAGATCTTTGGCGACATAATCAGTATTTCGGAACGGAAGGATCGACCTCGTCGGACCACGCGAGGATGCCACCTTTCAGATTGAGAATCTTGCGAAAGCCTGCTTTGCGCAGGAAATCGATGGCTTCGGCGGAGCGCTTGCCGCTGCGGCAATGGGCGACGATCTCGCGCGAAGAGTCGAGTTCGTGGACGCGGCGCGGGAGCTCACCCAGCGGGATCAAGTGCCCCTTGAGATTGCAAATCTGAAATTCATGGGGCTCACGCACGTCAAGGATGAAGAGGTCATCGCCGCGGTCGAGGCGAGCCTTCAATTCGCGCGGCGTGATTTCCGGAACCTGAACGTCAGGCGCCGGTGCTTCTTCGCCGCGCACGCCGCAGAATTCGTAGTAGTCGATGAGGTGAGTGATAGTGCGGTGCTCGCCGCACATCGGGCAGTTGGGATTCTTGCGCAGCTTGAGCTCGCGGAACTTCATGCCCAGGGCGTCGAAGAGCAACAGCCGGCCGGTCAGATTTTCACCTCGTCCGAGAATCAGCTTGATGGTTTCCATCGCCTGGATCGAACCCACGATGCCGGGCAGGACGCCGAGGACGCCGCCTTCGGCGCACGACGGAACCAGTCCCGGCGGGGGTGGTTCGGGATAGAGGCAGCGGTAGCAAGGTCCGTCAGGCATTCCAAAGACCGTGACCTGGCCTTCAAAGCGAAAGATCGATCCATAAACATTGGGCTTGCCGAGCAGGATGCACGCATCGTTAACGAGATAGCGCGTGGGGAAATTGTCGGTGCCATCCACGATGAAGTCGAAATCCTTGAAGAGTTCCAGCGCGTTTTCGCTGGTCAGCTTGGTTTCGAAAGATTCGATTTGAATGTCAGGATTGAGATTGGCAAGCCGCGCGCGCGCCGCTTCCGTTTTCGGTTTACCCACATCGCTCGAGCCGAAAGTGACCTGGCGCTGGAGATTCGTGAAATCCACGACATCGAAGTCCACGAGGCCCAGCCTGCCTATGCCAGCGGCGGCAAGATAGAGGCCGAGCGGCGCTCCGAGCCCGCCAGTGCCGATCAACAACACCTTGGCGTTTTTCAGTTTGAGCTGCCCCTCCATACCGACCTCGGGCATGATAAGGTGACGGCTGTAACGCAAAATTTCCTGGTTGGAAAGAGTTGTGCTCGCTCTCTCTGGGCCCGCCGCCGGATTATTTCCCCTTAACGGCTGAACTTTAGTTGCCATTGCGATTTCTTGCTCCTTCACGGCTTTTTATGCGCTCGAATTTTCTGCGCTAGCTGTGCCCGCCCGCGATGGACGGCACAATGCTGATGGTGTCGCCGTCCTTGGTGGGCGTGTTCTCTTTCGCCAGATAGCGAATGTCCTCGTCATTCACGTAAACGTTGACAAAACTACGAAGTTTTCCATCATCGGTGAACAAATGCTTGCGCAGGTCGGCGAATTCGGTGGTGAGGCGCAAAAGAGCTTCCCCAACGGTCGCGGCTTTGAATTCCGCCGAATCACGCTTGCCCGCATAAGGGCGAAGCGGCGTTGGAATGATCACTTTCACTGCCATATCTATTCTCCTCAAACCGCGGCGCGCTGGCGAACCTCGAGTGCTTCGGACGAAAATTTCGTGCGGTCATCCTCTAGCCGCCAGGAAGTCATCTCCTCTGGTGCGCCGCTCTGCACGCTGACAATGATATAGCTGTACCACGGCCAAGCGTGCTCGCGATCAAATTCGCTGGGCTGCGCCGGATGGTCCGGATGCGAATGATACCAGCCGATCACGTCGAGACCCTGTTCTCGCGCCACTTTCTCCGCATCGCGGACGTCTTCCGCAGTGACGGAAAATCGGTTGCGCGGCGAATCGTCGCGGCGGTTGACAAGCGCATGCAAGCCGAGCACTTCGCGCCCCGGTGAATCGCCCTGCCCCTCCGCATCGCGGCCGAGCAGCGCGCCGCAGCATTCGTGCGGATACGTCTTCGCGCCGTGGCGGCGGATTTTCTCCGCCAGGTGATTGCTGATCCGGAGCGTGGGTGTGGCGGACATATTTAGGCTTCATCCCAAAAACGTTCGTTCAAATATTTGGCGGCGGAATCCGCGAAAACGGTAACGATGACGGCACGCTCGTTCTTCGGGAGCTCAGCGGCCACCCGGAAGCAACCCAACAGCGCCGCAGCAGAGCTGGGACTGACGAGCAAGCCTTCCTCGCGCGCGAGCCGTTTAACGAGGCGATACGCTTCTTCAGTGGAAACATGCAAATTTTCATCGGCGAGCGTGTCGTCGTAAATCGCGGGACGTATCGCGGTCGCCATGTGCTTCCAGCCTTCCAGTCCATGAAAGGATGCGTCGGGCTGCAGGCTGATGCAGCGAATTCCCGGATTTAATTCCTTGAGCCGCCGTGCAGCGCCGACAAACGTGCCGCTCGTGCCCAGCGCCGCGACGAAATGCGTGATGCGCCCGCCCGTCTGCTCCCAGATTTCATTGGCCGTGGTGCGGTAATGCGCCTGCCAGTTAGCGGGACTACTGTACTGATCGGGATAGAAATATTTTTGCGGGTCGGCGGCGACAATCCCCTGAACGCGGCGAATCGCGCCGTCGGTGCCTTCATCGCCGGGCGTGATAACCAGCTCCGCACCGAACGCGCCGAGGATGCGCTTGCGCTCGGGCGACGCGCTGTCCGGCAGGCACAACTTGACGGCATAACCGAGCGCAGCGCCAATCATCGCATAGGCGATTCCGGTGTTGCCGCTTGTGGCGTCAATAATGACCTTGCCGGGGCGAAGTGCGCCGCTCTCTAGCCCCGCCTGAATCATGCTCAGCGCGGGGCGATCCTTGACCGAGCCGCCGGGATTGAACCATTCGGCCTTGGCGCAGAATTCCACGTTGGGGAATTCTTTGGCGATGCGCTCTAGCCGAAGGAGAGGCGTATTGCCAATCCGCTCAAGCACGGACTGCCCCGCACGCTCCGGCGAAGCCGAGCTTTTGTGAAGCGAAGTAGCGATGCGTTCAGTCGTGGCCATGACTCGGAATTCCAGGTCGTTTTCCGTCTGCGGCCCCTCTCGAGGCCCGTCACTCTCCGTCTGCCCCGGCGAAAGGCGACCAGTTTACTCCCAATTGGATGCAGGAGCCATATCCAGGGATATGCCCTGATTTTACCGCAAGTTACGAGAATCACCCTACTTTTAGTGGAATTTCCAATTCGACGAATCTCTACGAGCAAACTGACCCCGCCATGCAAAGGAAAACGGAGTCGCAGGTGCGGCCCCGTTTTGAAGTTAAGCCGAATCAATCTTGGATTCAGCTAGAACGTCAGATGCAACGCCATTTGAATTACTCGCGGGCTGCCGATCGTGTGCTGAATCACGCCTAGTTGGCCACTTGGAGGACACTGAAATGCGCCTGCCGGTGGGGCGCCGGGTATAGGCTTACTGAGGTTGCCTTTGGCGTCGAACACCAGATTTGACGGTCCGCATGAGTTCGCCGCAGGGAACCCCGGCGGATTAGGGAAGCCCGGAGCGAAGCGGACGTTGTTGTTGGGAGTGTCGAAGCTGGGATGGTTGAAGATGTTGAAAAATTGCGCATCGTACTTGAGATGGAAGCGCTCAGTAAGCTTGAAATCCTTGAAGACAGAGAAATCGAAACGGCTTTGGAACGGGCCACGGAAGATGTTGCGGCCGCCGGCTCCATATCCATTTTCGAAGGTGTCACACGCGCCGGTCACAGGGTCGCAGGGCGGAACGCCGTTAGTCCCGGGAGCGAAGGGAACGGCGGGGCCGAACGCCAGAGAATTCAGCACCGGTTTCCCCGCGTTCACACCAGTGGTTCCCTGCAGATTAGGGCTGACGTTATGGGAGCCGAGGCCGCCGACGGGGACAATTGGGTTGGTGATGAAATCCTGCGTGCCCCAGAAAATGCTGCCAACGCTTCCGGAAAAATCAATTACGCTATATGGCTGGCCGCTTTGCAGCACGGTGATCCCGCCGAAGCCCCACCCGTTGACCACGTGTTTCACGAGCGCCGAGGCGTGCGGGAGTGTCGGAAACGTGTACTGATAGCTGACGGTGAAGACGTGGGTGCGGTCGAAGTCAGAGTTGCCATGGGCCGAACGAGGGTTGAGCGGGTCGTTGCCGTTGTAGAACAGGCCGAGGGCACTCTGCTCATCGAGAGTGTGTGACCAGGTGTAGGAGCCGGTGGCGAGAAGACCACGGCTTAGGCGCTTGGTGACGCCCACTTGCAGAGCGTGGTAGCTCGACACCCCCTCAGCTTCATTGAAGTCGGAGTTGGCCTCGTAGCCAGTGAATGGAACACGGAGATCGATATTGCCTTGGCCGAAACCGGCGACGATCGTGCTGAGGTTCTCGGCAGCGACACCAGGGGTGTTATAGGCATATGAAAAGTTCTGTTGGTTAACCCCTCCCTTGAGAGTCGGATTCTGCGGCGTGGCGATCCGCGCCTGGTTGAAGGGAATGGGCATAACCAGGTGGACGGCGTGATTGCCGATGTAGGCCACGTTGAACAAGAGTGTGTTGAAGGGCTGCCACTGCAGATCGAGATTCCAGTTTTCCGAGTAAGGTAGCTTATTGTTTGGGTCATATCCCCCGAAGAAAAACGGGCCGCAACCCGACGTAATTCCGTTGTTGTTGCAAAAAGTTGTCTGAGTGTTGACGAGCTGAGTGGCATTCGGCACCAGCGACGCCACACCTGCCAGGCTGGTGGGCGGCGGCGGTGGCGTCCCCGAACCGAAGGGGCTGGAAAATGTGCCCGGACCGGTAGGAGGAGTAGCCGCCGGGGTGAAGGTCTGAACGACGAACGGAGGAGCAACCGTGACACCAAAGGGACCGCTGATGTCGCCGCCGGCGCCCGGAGAGAACTCGGTGAAGAATTCGCCACGGTCGTAGTACATTCCGAAACCCGCACGGATCACAAAATTCTTGAGGAAGGACGGGCTCCAGACGGCGCCAATGCGCGGGCCAAATCCCCACTGGCGCCCGGTCAGCGTCGAGTTACTGACACCCTTCGTTGGAAAAACTTTGTTGTTACCGGCGACGACGAGGCCGATGTTGTTGATGACATCTCCGACCGGATCATAGGAATAATTCTTGCGATAGAAATTGGTGAGCAGCCCGTTCTTTTCATAGAGCGGCCCGTCCCAGTCCCAGCGCAGGCCAACGGTTATAGTGAGGTTAGACCGAAACTTGAAGCTGTCCTGGGCGTAAGCTCCCACCTGTTGGGCGCGATAGTAGCGGTTGCTGGCGCCATTGAGGAAAAAGCTGGCGCCCTGGCCGAAGCAGGAGTTGGTCGGACCGCACAACTGACCTTGCAGGAATCCGGGGAAGTCCTCGAAGGTGAGATTGGCGACCTGATTGTTTTTGTTCAGGACGTTGAGCTGGATGTAGTCCCAGCTGAATCCGGTGGAGATGGTGTGGCGGCCATGCACCCAGTTGAGATTCGAGGCGCCTTCAAAGGTGTTCTGAAAAAGTCCGGCATGGGCGAAGTTGTCGACGGGGCCGATGGAAAGCGGATTACCGAATACGTTATTAGGATTGATTGTTGAATTAGCAGGGAAGATGTTGGCGTCCGCGAAGTGAATGCCGATGGTGGGGAATAGATTGCTCCCAAAAGCGTTGATGCCCACATCGGAGGGGTTCAGAGATTGAGCGGTATTGGCAAAGCCCGTCTGTCGAAGAAAACCGATCCGCTGGTCCCAGCTGAGGTTAGGGGTCAGGATGGTCGTGTTGCCGAGGGAGACCACCTGGCTTCCCGCATGCAGCGTTTGCGGGAATCCCAGAAGCTGGCTCTCCGCGAACGGGGACACATTGGGGTCGCGCTGGTAATAGTATTTCGCCGCGAAACGATCCTTCGGGCCGAAGATGTAGTCGATATTGCCATTCACCTGGTCGGCGCGAAAACGCGACGGGGGGCCTTGGATCACGGCCGTCGCCATGTGCGTCAATTCCAGTTGATTGAAGTTCGCAGATGCGCTGGGGATAAAGAAGCTGCCGTCCGGGGCCTTGGCGTTCAGAAGTTTCCTGGCCACGGGATCGATCTGTAGAGTGGGGGGGAGGCACGCGGGGTGAGCTCCGCCCGTTCCGCACATGCCGGTGGGATCGAGAGAGGAATTGGCTGCGGCGATCAGGCCTGCGTCGCTCCGGTCATTGGTTAAGCCTACGGGGACGGCGGCAAAGGAGATTCCGTTTTCCTGGTCGCTAACGCGCTGGCCCTGATAAGAAGCAAAGAAGAAAAGCTTTTCCTTCTTGATGGGCCCGCCGATGGTGCCGCCAAACACGTTACGATGCAACGGCGGGCGGGAGAGACCCGCGGCATTGAAGAAGAACGGCGAGGCATTCCAGGCATCAGTCTGGTGATATTCGTACGCGCCACCATGAAAATCGTTGGTACCGGACTTGGTGATGAGCGAGATGTGGGCGCCGCTGTTGGCACCCTGCGACGCGTCGTACATAGAAGTGTTGACGCGCAATTCCTCGACCGTTTCGGGCGGGGGCGTGGGCAGGGCCTGACCGATGGCGTCGTAGACCGAGGTGCTCGTCTGGATGTCGCCATTGGGGTTGGTAACCGAGCTTTCTCCCGTGTTCAGCACCACGCGGTTACCGGTGAGTTGGCTGGAGGACTTCCCATTGAAGATGTTAGTGGCGCTCACACCGTTGAAGGTGAAGCTGTTGCTGGTGTCGCGCTGGCCGTTGGCCCAGATGCTCTGGTTGCCAAGACCCGCGTTCGTGCCGGTGGTGCCCAGCAGGTCGGCATTGACGCCCGGCGCGAGTATCGCAAGCTGAGTGAAACTCCCAGTGCCAAGGGGGGTGGATTGAATCAGGTCGGTGCCGAGGACGTAGCCGTTGGTGGTGTCGGTCTGGTTCAACAAGGGAGTAGCAGTAACCGTGACGCTCGTCGAGACCTCGCCGGGCTGCAACGAGCCATTTAACGTAGTCGTGCGATTTCCCTGAATAAGAATCTGGGAGTGAACTTCGGTCTTGAAGCCGCCCCTCGTGAGGGTGACGGTGTAGGTGCCGATGGGCAAGTCCACGATGCTGAACGAGCCATCATTCTTGGTGGTTGCAGTCTGCTCGAGGCCGGTGTCCACGTTGTGGACCCTCACCGTAGCGCCCTGCACCACGCCGCCGCTGCTATCGGTTACGGTACCGATGATCGAACCGAGTGTTTGTTGCGCGTGCGAAGGCAATACGAGCAGGAATAGAACAACAAGAGCAGCAAGTGACGATCGCATGGCTTTTGACATCGAAAAACACCCCTTTGTCCCGACTTATTTTTAACGACGATATATCACACACCCCTCGCCAAAATCGAGCGCCGCCCTGTGGAATTCAAGTGGCACGCAGGACTGCCCTGCTCTTTAGTAGAGGAGCGGAATGAACAGAAATGGAAGGTATTGTTGCAATTCCATTAATATGAACTGAAGAACTATTCAGATATTCTCCACAGACCAGCGGAGGCGGCGCCTGCCTGGACTCCTTTACAGACGCCCGCACATTCATTACCCTGAATAGGCTATGTGGAATGTCGAAGGGCGATTTTCACAAAAGGCCATTGAGAGCCTGGCGGCGCTTGGGTTTTCCGTCGGCAGCACGCGCGGCGTCGTGCGCGTGGAAAAATACGGTTGTGGCGCGGAATTCCGCAAAGGTACGGACGATCGCTATCAAATGACGATCGTTCCGACCATCATGATGAACGGCCAGTTCACGCGCTTGTGGGACGCTGGCTACCAGAAATTCTTGCTCACCGACGACGGCCACAAGCTCCCTGCACTGGCGACGCATCTCGAGAATTTGCGCAAGTTCAACGAAGAATTGCTCACCGCGCTGGGCGTGCCCACGTTCTACAACGAAGCGCTCGGTTCGGTGAGTCAGGTCACTGTGTACGACCGCGTAAAAGGCCGCAAAGGTGACGTGCCGGACGAGACCGTCGGCGTACAAGGCGAGAGCAGCGAACACTAACCGCAAGTCCTCCCCGAAATATTTGCTGGAAAATAGGAAGTGCTACTCCGCGCCGCGAAGCTGGCGGCGGAATTGCTCCAAGCTCACGCGATGCTTTGCCACCTTGCGCGCGCCAAGAAAAATCACCGGAATTTCCCACCCATAGCGTTCTCGCAACACCGGATCGTCCTCAATATTCACTTCGCGGAGGCTCGCGCCAAACTCGCGCAGGAGCGGAGTGATCGCAGCCTTTGCCTCCTCGCAGAGATGACACCCCGGTCGGGTATAAAGCGTCACTTCGCGCGGCCCGGCGGCAGCCAGACGCGCGTCTTCGCGATGCGTTCCAGATTCGAGGCTCACGGTTTCGGATTCGAGTATTTCTGAAAAGGTCCTGCATAAGGATGGAAGGCATGCAGGCGGTAGAGCTCCGCGATCTGCCGAAGATGTCCGAGGTCGTGTGTAGCCCATTCGTTCAACATCTGTGCCAGGGTAATGCTCCCGAGCTCGGAATGTATGGCGGTGCGGTCGCCGGCCGAGGGCGGCAGGCCCTTTAACAGCGCGAGCGTGGAGCGTCGCGTTCGCGTGAAGTGGGCGAGATGCTCTCCGGCGGAACCTCGAGAATAGTCGCCACGGCCAGCGGCTCCCGCCTGATCGTATTTCTCCAGCGCCGGTGAATCCTCGGCGACGATTCGAAGAGTGCGTTCGGCGTATACCTGTTCCAAGGCCGACAGATGCGCGAGGACTTCGGAAATGGACCAGCGATCCGGCGCGGGCTGCCAATGCAGGAGTTCTCCGGACAAATCATGAAGCATCGTTTCGAAGAGAATCGGCGTCTTTTCCAGCAGCGAAATCGCGGGCTGGATCGAACTGACGGGAGCAGGTTGCATACGGCACCTCCCATGCAGACAGCCATTCTACGCCGAAAAAAACGCGGGAAGAAGAACAAGCGCATAATACAAAGAGCGCGGCAAAGCAAGAGGTGCAAAGACATGGGACGTGTGGTTGCCCTGATGGACGACCTGTTTTTCCAGATGAAGCTGGCGGAAACCGCGAAGCAGCTTGGCCTGGAAGTGAAGGTGGCGGCGAACGTCGAGGCTCTGCTCGCATTGCTGGAACCGGAGCCAAATCTCGTGATCGTGGACCTGAACGCAAGCAGCCAACCTCTTCAAGCAATCCAACGGCTGCGAGCGGCGCATGCAAACCTCCGCGTCGTCGGATTTCTTTCGCATGTGCAGCGCGAACTCGCCGCGCAAGCACTACAAGCAGGCTGCAACGAGGTCATGCCGCGCTCAAGCTTCACACAGAATCTCGCGGCCATTCTGAACGGGGCAAAGGATTGAGGGCAGCTTGACGTCGAGGCACGCACAAAAACGAACGCCACAATACCTTCTCTCGATAGCGCTCTTCTCGCTGTTTGCGGTATGCGCCCTCGCACAAGACTCCAGCTCGCGCCCGCCGGAGAATTCCGTGACCCTGCCGAGCGCTTCCGGAGGACCCACTGCCGCTCTCCGCAATGTGCTCTCCGCCGCTTGTTCGCAGAGCGAAAACGATTTCGTCCGGTTTCTGACAACGCGCAACAGAGAATCGTTTGCGAGACTATCCGCTGGCGCACGCGTCGCGTTGATGAAACGCTTTGTGCTTCTGAATGAGCCGGGAAAAGTGACGGTAACCTCCAATCCCTCCGGCCGGCCCTCGGTACGATGTGAAACTCCCGAGGTGACCACAGAAATGCAGATTGGCGGCGCCGATATCCGCGAGAGCATTGCGTTTCTGCCCATGGAGCTGCGCGACGCTTCCGACTCCACCGGGACAACGGCTCGCCGAGTGACCATGGGATTGGTCCGCGAAGACGGAGAGTGGAAGCTCCTCTCTGTGGGTCTGCTGCTCCTCGATCTTCCCTCTCTGGAGATGGAATGGGACCGCGCGGAAATTCAGCCCAACGAGCTTAGCGCCATCGAATCGCTGAAGAAAATCGCTGCGGCGATTGAAACCTACCGCAAAACGTACACCCGTCTGCCGGAGTCGCTCGCAAACCTGGGTCCGCCGCTCCACGGCACGGCCAATGGACAGGCCGCGGGACTCGTGGACTCTGATCTTGCAACAGGAATGAAAAACGGCTACGTGTTTCGCTATGTGATTGTCGGCGCGAGCTCCCTGGGCGCGCAGGCGAAATTTGAGCTGGCCGCGACTCCCCTCAGCTATGAGCGGACGGGCCTGCGCTCGTTTTTCCGCGATGCGGGCGGTGTACTGCACGGCGCGGACCGCCAAGGGGCAATAGGCAACGAGATGGACCCGCGAATCCAATAGTGCTACGCATGCAGAGAAAGTTCACACTCAGGCTCGAAAGCGGCCCAAGCTGGCGGGGATTTGTGTGCAGGAAGAGTTGGCGATACCATCGTGCGATTCGTTATGCGCCCAAGCTTCTCACGACCTTTGCTTTTGCTGCTGACGGTGGCAATGCTTGCGCCTCTGGCGCTGGCGGCTGAACTTCAAAGCGATTCTTCCTACGAGCTGCTGCCCGTCTTCGAACTTCACAGCGGCTTCTGGATGAACCTGCATCACACGCTTTACCAGCAAGCAAGACAGCGGCGCGACAAGCAGGGCGTCACCTCGAAGATGGTTCCGGCATCCAGGCTCAGTGACTCGGAGCAGCGGGCATGGGACGCGGCCGTGTCGTATTACGTCGCGAATTACTCCGGAAAAGATTTGCTCTTCAGCACCGAAATGATCCTGCTGAAGAACCAGCTGGGAGATTTTGAGGATTGCGACGAACTCTCCGGCGCCAGCAAGAAAACTTGTGATGCAGGTTTGCCCCCGAAAATAACGCAAGTCCTGGATTCCGCCGCGCCCATCTACCGGGCTCACTGGTGGCGGGAGCACGACCGCGCGAATCGCAAATGGATCGCTGCCGTAGCGCCGCTCGTGCGGAACCGCGGCCTCGAACTCGCCCATCGGCTGGCCGAAATTTATCAAACGGCGTGGCCGGCAGAAAAAATCCGCGTGGATGTCTCTTCCTACGCGAATTGGGCGGGCGCATATACCACGCTGGACCCCCTGCGCGTCACGATTTCAAGCACCGATCTTCGCAACCAGGGAAACGCCGCTCTCGAAGTGCTCTTTCACGAAGCCTCTCACGGCATCGCCGAGTCGGTGCAGGCCGCGATCGTGCGCGAGTGCCGGCAACGCGACAAGCCCATTCCGCGCGACTTGTGGCATGCTCTAATCTTCTACACGACCGGAGAGCTAATCCGCCCGGTCATAAATTCTCCGACTGCAGGCGCGTCCGGCGACGCACCGGGCACGGAATACACGCCCTACGCCGTGCGCGAAGGCCTGTACACCCGCGGGTGGGACGCTTATCTGAAGCTGCTGACGAGGTTCTGGCAGCCCTATCTCGACGGCAGGTCCACATTCGACGACGCCATCGCCCGCATGGTTTCGGCTCTGTAGTAGGGGAGACCAGCGATTGTCGCGCGGGACGCGATGTGCTACGCTTTGCTTGCGAAAAGAGCCCGGCCCAGCGCCCAGCAGCCCCAGCGAAGCGCAAGTTTTCTACTTCTTGTTTCCCACTAGAGCCTCCCACTCAGGGGTTTCTTCGGGAAATCCCAGGCCTGGGCAAGGGGGACTTTGCAGCCCATGGCAGGCAGAACCGCCTCGTCGAAAACAGCCAAGGAACCCGTGGAGATCAGACTGGCCCACTCCCCGGACTCTGACGACGCGTTCATGTTCTATGCGCTGGCGACGCACAAGCTTTCGACTCCTGGGTTCAAGTACACCCACGTCCTCTCCGACATTCAAACCCTGAATGAAGCTGCGCTGTCAGAGACCTACGACGTTACCGCAGTCAGTTTTGCAGCTTACCCATCGCTTCGGGATAAGTACATCCTGCTTGATTGCGGCGCAAGCTTCGGCGAGGGCTACGGCCCCATCGTTGTCGCCTCGAAGTCACTGAAAAAAGAAGAGTTAGTAGGAAAGCGCGTCGGCGTCCCAGGACTGAAAACGACCGCCTACCTAACCTTGAAGCTTTTCGAGCCGAACTTCGAAGCAGTGGCCATGCCCTTCGACAAAATCTTGGACGCCGTGCAAAAGGGCCTGGTAGAGGCCGGACTCTTAATCCACGAAGGGCAGCTCTTTTTTCAACAGCTGGGCCTCCATCGCGTCATCGACTTGGGGATTTGGTGGCAGGAGCAGACCGGGCTGCCCTTGCCTCTCGGCGGCAATGCGGTGCGGCGGGCGCTCGGGCCAGCGGCAGGGCGGCAAATCGCGCGAACCATCCGCGAAAGCGTCGAATACGGACTGGAACATCGCGAGGAAGCACTGAACTACGCCATGCAGTTCGCGCGCGACATGGAAGCCGAGCTGGCGGACAAGTTCGTCGGCATGTATGTGAACAAATGGACGCTCGGCTACGGCGATCGCGGCAAGAAAGCGGTAAAGGAGCTCATTACCCGCGGCACGAAAGCCGGGCTGCTTCCCGCCCCGCCCAGTGTCGAATTCCTCAGCGAAGTGTAACTGACAAAAGGGACCTCTTTTCTTCACCCGCGCTATTTCTTATCCGTTTCTTCTGTCTTTGCTGGCTTGAAGTACAAGTCTTGATAATCGAAGCTGAAATCCGCGAGGGGCGAAACCGCCATCATCGTGAAGTGCTCGATGCTGCCATCGGCCTTCAGCGAAAAGGAAAGTAACGCGTCCTCGATGGTACGATCGCGCCAGTGCGCCTTGAACGTATCAAACTGCCAGTGCTGTAGGTCGGCGACGGCGCTCGGTGTGTGGTCCAGCGTGAACACCAATTTGCCGTTTTCCAGGCGAATCGTCGCGGGACCGTACCAAGCGTCGGAATACACTCCCGCGTATTTCTCGAGCGAAAGCGACGGCTTGCTTTCCGCGGCGCGGCCGAAGTTCTGCTTCCGCATCGTTTCGGCGGCGTCTTTTTCTTCCTGCTCGTCCGCCGCTTTGAACGCCGCGACCCAGTCGGTCGCCGGCCTGCCAAAGTAATGATCGAGCACGTGGAACAGAATGGAATCGAATGCTCCGCCTTCCTCGGCGTTCGTCAGGATCACGACGCCCAGATTCTCCTCCGGCACGAGCATGACACGCGACACGAAACCCAACACTCCTCCGGTGTGGCCGACTAGCTTTCGCCCATGATAGTCGCGCAATCCCCAGCCTAAGCCGTAGGCGGCAAAGTTAGCGTGCAATGCCGCAAGAGGTCCGGAAGCGTTTCCCGTGGGAAGGATCGTCTGCGGCGTCCACATTTCGCGGGAGGTTTGCTCGCTGAAGAGGCGCCCGTCGCGATCCAGAAACTTGCCGTGATTCAGCTGCAGCAGCACCCATTTGGCCATTTCTGCCGCCGACGAATTGATGGAGCCCGCAGGGCCCGCATTGTCGAGACTCTGAAACTGAACGACCTGTAACTTGCCATCAATCTTCGAATGGGGCCACGCATAGTCATCGCTCGGCTGGAAAAGGCTGGTGCTCAAGTTGGTCGTGTTCATACCAAGAGGCAGCAGGATTCGCTCCCGCACGTAGTCGTCCCATGATTTTCCGGTGACGGCCGGGATGATCTGTCCTGCGGTCATATACAGCAGGTTGTCGTACGCGTAGTGGCTCCGGAAACTCGAAGCCGGCTTCATGAAGCGCAGCCGGTAAATGATCTCCTCGCGAGTGAATGTCGTATGCGGCCAGAAAAGCAGGTCGCCTTCTCCCAACCCCATGCCGCTCCGGTGCGTCAATAAATCGCGAATCGTCATCTCGTGCGAGACGTAGGGGTCGTACATCTGGAACCCGCGAAGCCGCTCGTACACCGGGTCGTCCCAGCTGATCTTCCCTTCGTCTACCAGGGTTGCCAGCGCTGCCGCAGTGAACGCCTTGGTGTTCGACCCAATCCCAAGCAGTGTGTTCTCATCGACCGCCGCCGCTTCTCCGATCTTTTTTACGCCGTATCCTTTAGCGACCACAACCTTGCCGTCCTTCACGATGGCCACCGACAGTCCAGGCACGTCAAATGTTTTCATCACTCGCGCCACATAACTGTCCAGGTCCGCCGGTGGTCCATTTTGCGCCTGTACAGAAGCGGCGTAGAACGCGATCAGTAGCAGACTTAAGAGACGACTCAGTCGCTGGTGGTTCATGGCTTTAAGCTGCCCTCCTACAAGCAGGAAACCGAGCGCCGATTAAACCACAAAACACGACAGTCAGGCGGGCGTTGCCTTCGAGAAGACGACAATTTAACCCTGCGGTGTTGCCTGATCGGAGTAGCTCGCCTTGACGCTTCGCTGTAAATCACTTAGTGTCTTTTGCTTACCATGAAGCCTAACTCCTCAACTGGGGCAATCACGCTCCTCCTGGCGTCGCTGGCGGCATCGCCGGGCGCCCCCGGACAGGCTGCGGCCGAGTACCGTAACCAACCCCAGGCACACCAAGCCTGGCCGCAACAAGCGGTCCGTGGGGCTCACGGCATGGTCGCCACGGACGAGCAGATGGGCTCCCAGGCAGGCGCAGAGATCCTGAAGCGAGGCGGCAACGCCGTGGACGCTGCCGTCGCGGTAGCCTTCGCGCTCGCCGTGGTCGAACCCGCTGCCGGCAACATCGGCGGTGGCGGATTCATGCTCGTGCGGCTCGCGGACGGCCGCGCAAGCTTTCTCGACTATCGCGAAGTGGCTCCCGAGCGTGCAACGCGCGACATGTTTATCCGGCCCGACGGCAAGCTCGATGAAGAAGCCTCCATCATCGGCGCCCGGTCGGTCGCCGTCCCCGGCACCGTCGCAGGGCTGGAACTGGCACTGAAAACCTACGGCACGCTGAAGCTCAGTGACGTCATGGCCGCGGCGATCCGCCTGGCGGAAGACGGCTTTCCTGTTAGCGAAAAACTGGCACGCCAACTGGAAGAACAACGCCAGGACCTTCAACGATTTTCCGTAAGCCGGCGCATTTTCCTGCACGACGGAAACCTGCTTCGTCCGGGTGACACGTTTCGCCAGCCGGAGCTGGCGGCCACGCTGAAGCGCATCGCCAAGAACGGCGCGGCGGAGTTCTATCGGGGCGAAACTGCGCGCATCATCGCGGACGACATGGCCCACCAGGGCGGGTTGATCACTCTCGATGACCTCGCTCATTACTCCCCAAAAATTCGCGAAGTGCTGCGCGCAAGATATGAGAGCGAAGGTCACACCTGGGAGGTCCTCACCTCGCCGCCACCCAGCTCCGGCGGCGTTGCCATCATCGAAGCCCTAAACATGCTCAAGGATGTTCCTCTCAAGGGCTGGAGCGACGTCGAAAGCGTTCATCTAGTCGCGGAAACGATGCGGCGGGTTTTTGCTGACCGCGCCGCGTATCTGGCGGACCCCGATTTTGCGAAGGTGCCGGTGGCGGGATTAACGGATCCGTGCTACGCGAAGGAGCTGGAGGCGACGATTGACCCGCAAAACGCTTCGTCAAGCAAAATCGTGAAGGCCGGCAAACCCCACGTCTGTGGCGCTTTAGCCAGCGACGACACCGGGCGTGACACCGTCGTTTCTCTTCACGACGGCCCGCACACCACGCACTTCTCTGTCGTGGATGCCGCAGGCAATGCCGTCGCGAACACCTACACGCTCAACGACAGCTACGGCTCGCACATGACATCCAGCGCGGGATTCCTGCTGAATGACGAGATGGACGACTTCACAACGCAACCCGGCGTCCCCAATTCACTCTTTGGTCTCATGCAGTCCGAAGAAAATGCCATTGCGCCGGGCCATCGCCCGCTGAGCTCCATGACCCCGACCATTCTCCTGCGCGACGCCAAGCTGAGCTTTGTCGCCGGTTCGCCGGGCGGGCCAGCTATTATTTCCGTCACGCTGCTGAGCGTCCTGAACTGGATGCGCTTGGGAATGGAAGCGCAAGCAGCGATCAATGCTCCGCGCTTTCACCACCAGTGGCTCCCGGACAAACTTTTTTTGGAAAAAGATTTTTCTGCGGCTCTGGAGGCGGAGTTGAAAGCCCGCGGCCATGACACACTGCGGCGCGGCCATATCGGCTTGGTGAACGCCATCGGCATCGATCCTGCTACGGGCGAACGCCTTGGCGCCGCCGATCCGCGCGATCGGGGCTCCGCCATTGGGTATTAAACTGGTTTTGTAGTGCTGCCCGGCACTTGTCTCGGCTCGGTCGAGACGGCGGCATTTTTGCCTTGATGGGCAAGAGACTGACAGACGACACTATGCAGAGACATCTTTCCACCTACATGTTCGTCTCGCGAAAATTGACGCCCGAGCTTCTCGGCCAAATTGCCGATGCCGGCTTCGAAGCCGTTGAAATTTTCTGTTCGCGGGGCCATTTCGACTACACCTCCGAAGAGGAAATTCGCGCCATGGCCGCCGCTCTTGAAAATCATCGGCTCTTCCTCGCCTCTCTCCACGCTCCCAACGGCCGCGACTTGAGCGCCACCCGCGAAGGCGCCACTCCGCTCTCGATCTGCGAGGTCGAGCGCGTCCGCCGCATTGAGGCCATGGACGAGTTCAAGCGCGCCATCGACGTGGCCGACGAATTGCCCTATCAACGCATGGTTCTGCACATGGGCGGCACGCGAGAAACGGCCGACCCGCGAAAGCGCGACGCCGCCTTCAGCTCGCTCGAACATTTAATATTGCACGCCCACCACGCCGGCGTAACCATTGCCGTCGAAAACACCAACAGCGAAATGGGTGATCCCGCGTATTTGCGCGCTTTCGTCGATGAAACGCGCCTCACCGGGCTGCGCTTCTACTTCGATATCGGCCACGCACATCTCGCCGATGGCCCCACGGAAGAGCGCATCGCCAAAAGTTTCGAGCCCCTGCGCGATCTCGTGGCCGCCGTCCACCTGCACGATAATCACGGCGAGAAAGACGAGCATCTCCCGCCCTTTGACGGAAACATCGACTGGGAAGCCGCCGTGAAAACGCTGAAGACGGCGCCGCATCCTAATCTTCGTTTGATTTTGGAATTGAAGGAAAAAACCGGCCCGGACGCGCCAGGCGTCGCGGAGCAGCTCGCCGCCGCTCGTAAGTCTATGGATCGTTTCGACAAGGAATGGATCTAGTCGCTGGCGGCCACGGGCAAACAATGACCGTAATCACCATCGAGCAAGCAGGCAAATACGACGGCCAGGAAGTCATTCTTAAAGGCTGGCTCTACAACCTGCGCGAGTCCGGCAAACTACTCTTCCCCATTTTCCGCGACGGGACAGGAATCATTCAGGGCGTCGTCGCCCTCAAGGAAAATCCCCAAGCATTCGAATCGCTGAAAGGCTTAACGCAGGAATCCAGCGTCATCGTCACCGGAAAAATCCGCACTGAGCCGCGCGCCCCCGGCGGCTACGAAATCGGTGTAACAAAAATCCAGATCGTGCAAAAAGTTTCCGAAAGCACGCCCTTCCCCATTCAGCTCAAAGAACACGGCGTCGATTTTCTCCTCGACCATCGCCACCTGTGGATTCGAACTCCGCGCCAGGCTTCCATCCTCCGCATCCGCGCCGAAGCCGTCCGCGCCGCCCGCGAATTCATGGACAGCCAGGGCTACACGCTTACCGACGCTCCGATATTTACGCCCGCGGCCTGCGAAGGAACCTCCACTCTTTTTGAAGTCAACTATATCGACGACCAGAAAGCCTACCTCACGCAGAGCGGGCAACTTTACATCGAAGCGACCGCCATGGCGCTCGGCAAGGTTTACACTTTCGGCCCCACTTTCCGCGCCGAAAAATCGAAGACCCGCCGCCACCTAACCGAATTCTGGATGCTCGAACCCGAAGCCGCCTACATCGAGCTCGATGAAATCATGCAGCTTGGCGAGGGGCTCGTCAGCGCCATCGTGCAGTCCGTCCTGAAAAACAAATCGCGCGAACTCGAGACGCTCAAGCGCGACACGAAAAAGCTCGAAAACATCAAGCCGCCATTTCCCCGCATCACCTACGAAGAAGCCATCGGCATCCTCCAGAAGCACGGCAACGCCGCGAAGTTCGGCGACGATATCGGCGGCGACGAAGAGACTCTCATCTCGAACGAATTCGACCGCCCCGTGCTGATCCATCGCTATCCCGCAGCAATCAAGGCGTTCTACATGCAGCCTGACGCCCAGCGCCCCGATCTCGCGCTTGCCTTCGACATGATCGCGCCCGAAGGGTATGGAGAAATAATCGGCGGCAGCCAGCGCATTCACGATTACGATTTGCTCGTCAAGCGCCTGCGCGAACACAACCTGCCTGAAGAGGCCTTTCAGTGGTATCTCGACCTGCGACGCTACGGCAGCGTGCCGCACTCCGGTTTTGGCTTGGGTCTCGAACGCACGGTAGCCTGGATTTGCGGGACGGAGCACATCCGAGAGGTGATTCCCTTCCCGCGCATGATTTACCGGGTATACCCTTAACCTTCGGCTTGAGAAGAAGAAAAATGGCGCAAAAAGTTCGCATCATCGGCGTTCCCATGGACCTCGGCCAGAGCCGACGCGGCGTGGATATGGGCCCTTCCGCCCTTCGCGGCGCAGGTCTCCAATCCAGTATTAAGAAACTCGGCCTTCAGGTCGAAGACATTGGCAATCTCTCTGTCAAGCAGCCGGAAGAGATGCCCGTTGGTGAAAAGCGCGCCAAGTATTTGCAGGAGATTGCTGAGACCTGCAGCGATGTCGCCGCCGTCACGGAAAAGGCCTTGAATGAAGGTTTTCTCCCGCTTGTTCTCGGCGGTGACCATTCCATCGCCGCCGGGGTAGCCGCCGGTGTCGCCAGTCATTTCCGCAAGGAGAAAAAACAAATCGGCTACCTGTGGCTCGATGCCCACGGCGACATGAACACGCCCGAATCATCGCCCTCGGGAAACGTCCACGGCATGCCCCTCGCCGCGATCATGGGCTACGGAGCTCCAGAGCTCGTCGACCTTCTCGGCTTCAAGCCCAAAGCTGAACCTGGCAACATCGTCATTGTCGGCGCCCGCGATCTCGATGCGCAGGAACGCAAAATTGTCAAGAAATCCGGCATTCACGTCTTCACCATGCGCGACATTGACGAGCGCGGCATGCGCGAAGTCATGAGCGACGCGCTGAAATACGCAATGGACGATACCGCCGGCATCGCCGTCAGCCTGGATATGGACTTTGTCGATCCCTCGGACGCCCCCGGCGTGGGCACGCCTGTGCGCGGCGGCGTCACGTACCGCGAAGCGCATCTCGCCATGGAAATGATCGCCGACACCGAGGCGATGGTTTCTCTCGAAGTCGTCGAGATCAATCCTATTCTCGACGAACACAATCGCACTGCCCTCCTGGGTGTTGAGCTAGCCCTCTCGGGCCTCGGCCAAAAAATCCTGTAAGTGTTTGGAACTCATCTCACAATTGCAACGCGTCAAGGCACGGCTTCAGCCGTGCCGAAAAAATGCACGAGAATCAATGGCTTTAGGCCCTGAGGCAATGTGTCTCCCCCGCCCCTTTTCGCCCTGGAAACACCCTGTAGCTCAGGTCTTTAGACCTGAGGCCTTTTCTGAAAAGATGCTCACGTGACCTCAGAGAAAAAACGTCTCCGCATCGGTGTTCTCTTCGGCGGCCGTTCCGGCGAGCATGAAGTCTCTCTCGCCTCCGCAGCCTCGGTGATTCGGGGCCTCGACCCCGATAAGTACGAAGCGGTTCCGATTGGAATCAGCAAAGAAGGCCACTGGCTGATCGGCGCGGGCGCACAAAAAATGCTTCCTGAAGTCTTGAAGGGCGGCCAGCGCGTCATGATGACCGCTGATCCTACGGATGCCGCACTCGTGAAGCTCGATGGCAGCGGCGGCGGAACGCGCCTCGATGTTGTTTTCCCCGTGATGCACGGCACGTACGGCGAGGACGGCACGATCCAAGGCTTGCTCGATCTCGCCGGCCTGCCGTTTGTCGGTGCGGGCGTGTTGGGCTCCGCCATCGCCATGGACAAAGACGTCGCCAAGCGGCTCCTCCAGGCTGCCAAGATTCCCGTTGTTCCCTGGGTTGCGGTTCCGCGCGCCGAATGGGAGAAAAATCCCGAAGAAGTAGTGCAAACTATCGAAAACCAGTTCCAATATCCCGTCTTCGTAAAACCCGCAACGCTCGGCTCCTCCGTCGGAATGACCAAAGCGCATTCGCACGAGGAGCTTGCGCCGGCGCTGAATCTCGCGGCGGAATTCGCGCAGAAAATTCTCGTGGAGCGCGCCATGGTCGCGCGCGAAATTGAAGTCTCCGTGCTCGGCAACAGCGACCCGGCCGCCTCCGTTCCCGGCGAAATCGTTCCCCACCGCGAATTCTACGATTACGCGGCAAAATATCTGGAGGAAGGTACGCAGCTCCTGATACCCGCAAAGCTGACGCGCGCGCAGGTGAAAAAATTCCAGAAGCTAGCCGTCGCTGCATTTCGCGCGCTGGAACTTTGCGGCATGGCCCGCGTGGATTTCTTCCTCGAAAAAGAAGGCGGCAAAATCTATCTCAACGAAGTGAACACCATCCCCGGCTTCACCTCCATCAGCATGTATCCAAAGCTCTGGGAAGCCAGCGGCATCCCCTTCCGCGATCTCATCGATAAATTGATCGAGCTCGCCCTCGAACAGCACCGCGAAAAAGCCCGCACCAAATATCAGATCGAACTCCCCGAAGGCTCCGCCGGCGGCGCCCTCGAAGCTTAGTCGCAGGCATTTACTCGGGCGTCGAATTTTTGTAAGGTTCCTGAAGTTGCCAAACCGTGCAGAGATGACGCTCAAGCGGCTTCAGTTTTCGTTTTCACTTTCGCGGGGCAGGAGATCAACGGATGACACTTCTCGACGCGCCTGCCGAAACTCCAAATAAATCGCGCGCCATGTCCTTCACCGTTGCGGCGATCGTTGTTGTGGCTGCAATTCTGCTCTGGTTCTCATTCCGCTACTATCCGGAAAAACGCGCTGCGGAACATTTCTTCGATGCGCTTGTCGCCGGCGATTTGGCGCACGCCTACCAGCTCTGGCAGCCGGGTCCGAGCTACAAGATGCCGGACTTTCTCGCGGACTGGGGTCCGAACGGCTACTACGGCCCCGTGAAAAGCTACTACATCGTCCGGACAAGCTCTCCCCTCGGTGCCAGTGGCGTCGCCGTGGAGGCCGCCATCAGCCCGTTCGCCCCCATGCCCGATGCTCAGGACGCCGAAAAGAGCCGTAAAACCAAAATCGTCACCGTCTGGGTCGAAGCAAAGGACAAATCCTTCAGCTTCCCGCCCTAGCCCGGATTTCTCACAACCTCACCGCTTTCTTGTCGTGGGGGCGGCGCTTCTTGCTTGTCATCCTGAGCCCATCCGATGAGGATGGGCGAAGGACCTCAACCGACACTTCGCGGAAAGCGTAAACATTGAATACGTTCAACTCGGGCGCGTTCACCCACGAACCTCCTCCAGTGCGTGCCCAAGTTCCTTCGGACTGACCGTGGCCGTTCCGAGCTTGCCGACGACGACTCCAGCCGCGGTATTGGCCAGCGCTGCGGCATCTGCAAGAGAAGCGCCCGCGGCGACCGCGAGCGCGAGCACACTCAGAACCGTGTCGCCCGCGCCGGTGACGTCAAAAACCTGCCGGCCGGTCGCGCCTCGCTCAATGCCGGGCCGGCCGACACGCGCGTACGTAACCTCAAAACTCGTCGCCGGAATGTAGATGTGCCGCGTCGATGCTTCCTCAGAAACACTCAAACCTTTTTCCCCGAGCGTGATGACGACGGCGCTGCAACCGAAATGCGCCAATAGCGCGCGCCCCGCTTCTTCGACCGACTTTTCATCGACGAGCGAGCGCGTAACGAAGAACCCCGCTTCCTTGGCGTTGCACACGATGGCTCGAGCGCCCCGATACGCGTACAGGCGCGACGTCTTCGGCTTCACGAACACAGGTACATGCAATTGATGCGCCGCGCTCAGAACGCGGTCGGCAAACGCGTCCGTGACGAGGCCTTTGTCATAGTCCGACAGCACCAGCGCGTCAAGCCGCTTCAGCGCGGCAAATAATCTGTGCAAAAGTTTTTCTTCGGTTTCCGAACGAAGCGGCTCGCGGCGTTCGTGGTCGATTCGAACGAGCTGCTGGTGCCGAGCGATGATCCGCGTCTTGACCGTGGTCACGCGCTTCGAATCGGCAAGCACCCCGCTGTCGTTGATCCCCGCGGCGCGCAGGCATGCGCGCAGTGCTCGCCCGGCCTCGTCATCGCCTCCTTTGCGGCCGCCAACAACTCCGAAAGCTTCAACACGCGCGCCCAGCGCCACAAGATTCGCCGCTACATTGCCCGCGCCGCCGAGACATTCGCTTTGCTCCACGAAATCCACGACTGGCACCGCTGCTTCCGGCGACAATCGCGAAGCCGTGCCCCACAGGTAGCGATCCAGCATCAGGTCGCCGAGCACGCCGATGCGTTTCCCCCGCAGTCGAGGGAGCAAGCGTTTCAGTCGCGGAACGGAATCCGTAGTTTGTGTCGTCATGCGCGGCTTGAAAATTCCTTTGCACTTCTGTTGCTTTTCCGGCTATTCCTTTGCAACGCTCGCTTCTTCCGGCATCATCACCGGAATATCATCGCGCACCGGGTAAACGCGCCGGCAAGTCGAGCACTTGAGCCCGGATTCGTCCGGCAACATTTTCACCGGCGTCTTGCAAATCGGACAAACCAGAATGTCGAGAAGTTCTTTCGAAATGGCCATGACGTTCTCCGAAGTGGCTTCGTGTAAAGGCCTCAGCGAAAATTTCGAATGTCTGTTGCGAATGCACAGGCACTTTAGCAAAGCCCGTCCGGCTGGGGCAACTGCCCGAGAATCCAGTTGACGATTGCGCTCCGCTGCTGGCAAAGAGTCTGTGTACCTGCCGCCTGCGAAAATCACTCGCCTCGATTCCACCGGAATGGTACGCTTCGCGCAGCACGGGTACCTCTTTCGGCTCATTTCTGGGGTCACTATCTCTTGAAGGTGTGCGTTCGCTCGCAAGCGAACTTCGCGGGCTTTCTCCGGAGGAACTCTCCATGGCGCTCAAAAAGACTCTCGGGGCAATCGTGGCCAGCTTTATTCTCCTGTCGGTCGGCGGCTATCTGATCCACAACGTCTGGTTGATGCAAGACTACCGGGAGCACAGTGACCTCTGGCGCTCCCAAGATGCTATGCTGCACCGCTTGCTGCTCATCTATATCGCCAATCTCATTTTCTCCATAGGAGCGGTGCTGATTTACGCCCGCGGCGTCGAAGCGAAACCCTGGGTGGGCCAGGGAATCCGCTTTGGCATCCTGCTGGTGCTGGTGACGGTGATTCCCAACTCGCTCGTCCAATACTTTGTCTATCCGCTCCCGCACCAGCTTGTGCTCAAATGGATTATCGGCGGAAGCCTCCTCACCCTCATCGTAGCCCTGGCCATCGCCGCCATCTGCCAGCCCAAACACCAATCAACCTAGCCTCCTCCTCAACCGCTCAACCTGAGCCCGGCCCTGCCACGTCTCTAGGCGAACGCGGGAAGACTTGCACCGGCGCGTTTGGAAGGGTAAGTCTGAATTCAAAACCGGAATGTGTACACAACGGAACAGCCACCTTTGCTTATTGTAACTAATATGGCCCGTGTGCATTGTTCACCCGCACGAAGGGGCAGCTGCCCCGTTCGGAAGAACGAGATCGCGGATGTTCTCGCACGCGGATGCAAGGAGATAAAAACATGCTTTGGATAATCGCCGCAGTACTAATCATTCTTTGGTTGCTGGGGTTTTTCGCATTTCATGTGACCGCCGCTTTCATTCACGTGGCCCTGGTCGTGGGCCTCGTATTGCTTGTGCTGCATTTCTTCCGGCGCACAGCAAGCGTTTGAAACGCTGGTCAACGCGAAGTCCAGTGGAGGCCGCAGCCAGTCTGGAAAAGTGGCACCGGGACGGACCAAGGCTGCCGGGGCCTGGGTGCTCGTTTTTGTCAAACATTTCCATAGGAAGGATAGAAGTGAACCGAAGTCTTTTTAACTTACAACGATTTCTCCTGCCTCTGGGCTCGCTCGCTCTCGGCGTACCACTGCTGGTCATACTGGTCCCGCGCCATGTAGATGCTCAGCATCCGGCGCCAAACAACACCTCAATAAACAGGGATCGGATGGTCCCTACCGCGGATCAACAGAAGATGAATCGCTCGGACCACGCGATCACCCAGAAAATCCGAAAAGCAATCCATCACGACAGGAGCCTCTCCACCAACGGACGCAACATCAATATCTTCATTCAGGACGGCAAAGTTACACTCCGAGGACCAGTGCGGTCTGAAGAGGAAAAGGGCAACTTGGAAGCCAAAGCTGCAAGCGCGGCCGGACAAAAAAACGTGACAAATCAACTGGAAGTTGCACCGTCGAAATAACTTCGCAGAGATCGATTCAGAGGAGGCCATAAGGTGAAGCCAAGTACTAAGAATCAAATCGCGGGCAAAGTTCACGAAGTGGAGGGAACGGTTAAGGAAAAGGTGGGCG
>Ga0307477_10000376_pt1 | contig 52511 bp, 45 predicted proteins | sample atmos_gasesECM2C_FD_203316 | JGI IMG/M metagenome (GOLD analysis project Ga0307477, IMG submission 203316) | Hardwood forest soil microbial communities from Morgan-Monroe State Forest, Indiana, United States - atmos_gasesECM2C_515 | ecosystem: Environmental > Terrestrial > Soil > Temperate... | reverse complement strand
TTCATCTCAGCATCGAAATTCTTGAACGCCTGATAATCGAACGCTTCCTGCTCGCCGTTGATTTCGTCAATCTCGGAAGCGATCTCTTCCACCTCCGCAATCCACAGTCCGCTGGTCGCGATTTGCGCCTCACTATAGGTGTCATCTTTCGCCGCCCGGCTCTCGTTTTCAAAACGCCTTTGCAGATCATTAGCCGTTTTTGCGGCGGCCTGATGCTGCACTCCTGCTTTTCCGATTCTGTTCTGCAGGTCGCGGATTTGGCCCATGAGCTGGTTGTGGAGCTGCACGTTCGCTGACGTCCTGGCCCAATTTTGCTGGCTTACAAGCTGCCTGTCTCTTTGCGATGCCTCGTCGCGCTCCGCGATCAGGTTCTGCACAGCCGCATTGGAACGGCCCGTGTCCTGCACCTGTTGCGGCAATTGCTGGAACTTGGGCTGATCGGCGCGCCATATTTCGCATGCGCGTATGGGTTTGGCCGTGCGCTCTTCCAGTGGGGTAAGCCGCTTTTGGGACCATTCCGCGATATCTGCCGACGAGATGGTCTTGGTGGGGCCGGGGCCATGCTGAATGAGATACGGCGCCGGTTTCCCAGTCAGTTGTTGCACTCGAACGCGGATGGTCGATGCCTCTTGGCCGACGCTTTTCAGATAATCTTCACCGCAGGCGCAGACGACGGAAGCGTCGTTGGGACCGCTGTTTGGAGAAGGATTCATGAACCCGGTACAGACCGCCGACCGGGAGCGAGCCGCGGGCCGCTGAAGCAATGATTGTTGCACCGGCGGATTCAGCGATTGAATTGCCGGCGTTGTGGAAGCCGGTACATTCGCCGCTTTGGGAGCCGCGGCGGCTGTGGACACGCCTGGTGTACCCGGCGGCGTCGCGGATGCTCCGCTGACATTCGGAGCTGGCGAAGGTGCTCGCGACGTATTCTGCCTGGGTGGATTTGCCGGCACTCCGGGCCTGAAGTTGAGCGCCGGCTGCTTGATCTGTGGCGGATGAATAATCGGCGGTGCAGGGGGAGCCCGCAACGCCGGAATGTCCGGAAAGTGAACTTCCGGCGGCGGCGAATTCGGCGCGGCAGCCGTCTGCGCCAATGCAGGCACGGAGATGAGCGCAAAGGCGGCGAGCGGCACCAATGGCATCAGTCGCCTCTGCAGAGATTTCGTGTTCATGCAAGGGAGTTTTCGCCCGTCACGGCCGCTGACTCTTGTCCGCACCCGACGCGTACATCACCTTTTCCCCGGCTTCCGGATTGAAAACGCTGAACACCAGGTACACTCCCTGGCAGTTCGTGAGAGTCGCGTTTGCGTCCGCAGGCTCCCCCATGAAATAGTTGAAGACGTGCACTCCGTCCGGCAACCGGCCCGAATAGGGCTCACAGGGGTGTCCCGTTCGTCCGACCGGCACGGGTCCGACAACCAGATGAAAATGCGGTGGGCCGCTGATCATCATTAACTCTCGTCCCGACGCTCCCGTGAGAAACGTAAATCGAAGATTATTCGTCTTATCCATCGTAACTCCGTCGGGATCCCGCAGGACCGCCGGCGAGGGCGGCGGTTCGACCACTTCGGGATCGAACAGGAGATGTTTCACTTCCTCGAAACTGTAGCGCAGGACGACTCGTCCCGTGTCGTAATCGGTGATCGACTTCGGCATTCCGGCCGCGGGCCAGGCGTCGGGACTCGCGTACGCGGCCCAGCGCAGCGCATCCATCGCGAGCCGGTCGCGCGTGTCCACCAGCGATTTGGCCATTTGCTCCTCGCGTGAGAGCAGTTCGTCGACCTTGCCGGATCGTCCATTATCCCCGGGCGGTTCGCAATTGTCCGGTGAACCAACGCGTCCGCACGCGGCTACCCACTGCGCGTAGAGCTGACGTTCGAAATCAGCCTCTTCGCCATTGATTTCGCTGACCTGATCCCACCCCTCTCCCAGATAGTACATCCACAAACCACTCATCGCGGTCTCGATTTCGCTATAGGTATAGTCCCTGGCCTTGGTGCGCTCCGCTTCGAGCGTCGCTTGCAGTTGTTTTGCGCCTTGTAAAACCCGGTCGTGTTGCCCCCCGATCTGACCCAGGTTTGCTTGAGTGTCGCGCAGTTGGTTTTGCAATCGATCGTGCAGTTGAACATTGGCTGGACTCTTCGCCCAATATGGCTGGCTGACGAGTTCTCTATTTTGCCGCAGCAGATCGTCACGGCTCGCCTTCAATTGCTCGATTTGGCCATTGAGCCTATCGGCAAGCTGAAATTGACCCGGCACGTCTGCCAATCGGCCGCGGTCCGCATTCCACCGTTCGCAAGCTGCGATATGCGATTGGGCGTAAGCTTCCAAGGGAGCCAATCCGCGAGCCGCTTGCTCCGTTTCTTCCGGCGTGAAATGGACGCCGCCGATCGGCTGCGTCGCGAAATACATTGCCACGTCCGGCCAGTGCTTCGGCTTGCCGCTCAATTGCAGGAAACCTTGATGCAGACTCGCCGCCTCTTTGGCGATGCCCTTGAGGTATTGTTCGCCACAGGCGCAGACCACGGCCGCATCGTTCGGAGCGGAGTTTTTTGCGGGCTGCCCGAAACCGGTACACACGGCCGGCGGCAGCGGTTTGGAATTCGGGCCGGCGCTCGCTGCCGGCAACACCGGAGGCGATGCGCTGGGTTTCTCGGCCTGCGGCGCGGGTGCGGAGGGCGGGTTCGAGGCCGCCGTTTCGCCTCCTCTGCCGGCACTGTTTGCCGTCGTGCTGTTTTGTGCTCCGCTTGATGCCCCGTTGGCTGGCGCATGGATCACCGGCGGCGGCTGGATTTTCGGCGCAACCGGCAGATGGATCACTGGCGGCGGCTGAATCTTCAGCGGAGGCGGCAGATGGATCGCCGGCGGTTGAAATTGCGGCGCTGTAAATTGCGCCGCCGCCGGAAGGGCGAACACCGCGATCATCCAGCCGCAGAGCCACGCGCCGCCTCTCATCACGCGGCCTTCCGTATACGGACCATGGCATTGTCGTTGGCGAAATGCGGCGGCTCCTGCGGCTTGAAGAGCCAGCCCTGGCGTCCCGGCGCCCGCGCAGGAACTGCCGGCGCCGGCATCGTTTTGAAATCCGGGAAGAACTCCTGGATCACCGTGGGATCCATCAGTTGCGGTACCAAGGTTTTGGTCGCGTCGTCGAAGGTGATGAACGCGGTCATGTGATGTCCGCCATAGGTGTGCTCCAACATCTTTTCCATGAACCGGGACGGCGTATCCATGCGGCGGCCGTCGAAGGCGATGGACGTGATCTGGCGGGTTTCGGCCTCGGGTTTACCCATGATTCTCCAAATCCATTTCCACGTCACGGAGTTGGGATCTGGCTTGCGGACGTTCACGACGTGATCGACATCGAGGATGCCGGCGACCCATTCATCGCCTGCTTTCTTGAAGTAAAGATTCGGCAGCGATAGATCCGTGCTCATGAGGCCGTTTTCCGCTATGTCGCGATAGAGCCGGGCGACCGCGCGTTGCATCTCGCGCGGAAACAAATTGCTGACCTCCTTGAAACTTTTGGGAACCCCTATCCCTGGCCCGATCTCAACGATGCGTTGCAAAAGGTCTCTAGCCTTGACGAAACTTACGTCCGGGCCCTCGACCAGCTTCTGCAGCAAAAACGGCCGATCCGCCTCGGGATGGATTTCAAGGATTTCCGCAAATTCGATCGCATGTTTGCCGTTTCGCGTCGCCAACAGTTCGGAATTCGCTTGCCACATGCGCTGCAGCTGCTCGGCTTGGGTCCCCATCTCTTGGCTGTATTTGGCGAACTTGATCACGGTCGGCTGTGAAACTCGCTGCCCGTTCACTTCGAGCACCTCGAAAACCTGCGACGAGGCCCCGCCGCCAAAACTCCGGCCCAATGTGAAGCGCCTCTCGCCTTCGCCGATCTTGACGATTGTCATCGAGTTTTCCGCCGGCTCGTTCACCCTCGGCGGATCGCCGCCAACCCACTCGAACTCGTCCTCGAGCGCGACATTCGTCGCCGCTTCGGTCGGGTCGCTCACGCCTGGCGGCGCTTCGGCAAGATCGTCGTGCAGGACAATGGTATCGTTCGCTCCTTTGGCGAGATCGTCCTGAAAAGCGACGGTCTTGTTGCCCGGCGCAGCCTCCTTGGCGATCGCTTTGCCCTCCATCAGCGCGTCTGCTTCTTCCAGCGACAGCGCCGCGACATTCTCGCTGCGAATGGCGGCCCGCTGCATCGCGAGCAACAAATTGTTCTGGTCCTCGGCCGCGAGTGTGCGGAAGATCTTCGCGGCATCCGGTCCGGACAGCTTCGGCAGAAGCTGTTCGGCGCGATAGATCGCCATTTCTCGGCTTATCTTCGGCAGCGTATCGAATTTCGCCTGCAAACCCACCAGCGCGCCCTGCGCGCCGATCGACACCAGTGTCTCATACCAGGGGGTCTTCTTCACTTCGGCTTCGGCCAGCCGCTCGGGGCCGAGCACGGCCGCATTGCCGAATTCGAACTGCACGTCCTGATAACTCTTATAAGTGGAGAGGACTTCCTGAACCGAATTCACTTCCCAAACCAGGATATTGCCGGCCAAGGAAACGATCGAAGCGAGCGCGCCCTCGCTGACGATCACCGGCAGCGCAAGCGCTGAAGTCGCCGCCATGACGCAAAATTGCGTCTTGGCGTCGGAATAATCCTCCTGTGCTCGGGCAGCTTTCGCCGTCTGATCGAGCCTCAGCACCTCGGTGCGTGCAAGGCGGTCCGGAACCCACAGATAGCTCCTCGCCGCAGAATTCGCGCCCGTATCCCGCAGCGTCATCAGGCGCGGCACCAGCCGCTTCACCACCGGGCCGAATCCCGCGCCGGTGAGCTTCAGCAACTCTTTGAGGTCGGTGTCCCTGATCTCCTTGGCGTGAGCAAGGGATTGCTCCACCACCTGCTGGTATTTTTGCAGCGCCTGGCGCGCCGTATCGATGCGCCATTTGCGCAGTTTCTCGGGATCGGCCTGTTTCGCCGAATCCTCCTGCACGAAAGTGTCGTAAAGCGTCGCCGTGCCGCCATCCAACCCCGACACCTGGATCTGCGCAAAAGCCGAACGATGCGGTTGCGGTCCGCCCAAAATCAATCCCGGAATGCCCTTGAACAGCAGCGCCACGTCGGCAAGCTGCTGATCGAGATCGTCGATGGCTTTCAAAGCCGGATCGAACGACACCGTCTTGGAAATCTGATAATAGGAATCGTTGCCGCCGCCTCCCGGCATTTGCGGCTCGCCGTAGAATGCCCCGCCGTCGTAGAGAACATAGGGCTTCACCCAGTCGCGAAACTTCTCCATGTCGCGATCGAGCTGCAAGCCGTTCAGCCAATCGAGCTGCTGTTGCATCAGGTCGGCGAAGGTGTCGCGCAAGAGGAGCATGGCGGCGTGATTGCCCACCGTCACCGGGATCTTATCGATCGTGGTTTCGCCATGACCGGCGATCGTCGCCATATTGTCGCTGTTGATGGCGATCTTCGCCGCCGCGCCGGCTCTCAACAGCGCTTCGCTCCACAGCCCCACTTGACCGGGCTTGTTCGATGCCGGCGTCAATGTCACGGAGGCGTTGACGAAGGGAATCGAAACGAATTGCAGCTTCTGCTTGTCGAGCAGCTCGTGCTGATCGACGCTGGCAAAAATCTTCCCGCCCGACTTGACATTCGCGCCCCCGCCTCCTCCGACAGCCATGAAATTCGTCCGATAGAGGCTGCCGTGCCCCGGAACGCGAGTGGCCGTCAAAGCTGTGGCTTTTGAGCCGGTATAAGCAAAAAGCACCGGAATCGAATCCAGCTTCGGCAGCGCGAGCCTGGTGTCCACTTCCACCGCGACCTGTTCCGGCAGGAAGAATTCCTCGCTCGCCTCGGTGACCGTTGCGCCTTGCCCGGCGGAATCCGGCACTTGCCGCACAAAGCGCATATCGACGGTGTTGTCGCCGAACTGCAGCAACCAATCCTGGCCTGCGCCGCCCCATATCAGCGTCTTCGGCCCCGGCGTCACATCGTCGTCCAGTTTCACTTTGAAAAGGGCGAACTCCATGCCCTTCGACACGTCGTCGCGCGTCACCTTCTGCCCCTTGGCGTTCAAGTCTGCGACGATCCGGTCGAAGCCCTGCGCGATCGTTTTTTGATTGTCGGGCGAAATCGTATCGTCCTGGGAGGTCGCAAGGAGGCTCAAAACCGACACGCCCTTGCCCGGCTTGATGGTGGCGATTGCCTTGCCCTTGTCCATGGGCAGATTGCGCCCGACAATCAGAAGTGTGCGGTAGCGAGCCTCATTGCCCGGCCAATGATATGCGATGCCCGACCCATCCCATTTGAGCCCGTCCGGATAAGGCGACCCGAACAACGGAACAGACGCAAGCCCCGGCACATGGGCCAATTGATCTTCCACCACCATCGCCGAGTCGATTTGCGTGGGCTCGGGCCACCAGCTTTCCTCGCCCGATTGCCGCCCGAGGAAATAGCCGCTGATCGGAGTATCGTCGGAGCCGGCCGGCGGATTGTTCATCTCGTCCAGCTCTGCCTTGTTCAGCAGATGATAGGCGCCGGCGCGATTTTGTCCGGAACGGTCCCGCTCCGTCAGCGGATCGGCGTAATAGGTCCAACTGCCGTTCAGCTCGCCGAAAGGCCCCGGCCGCAGCATGACCGTGACCTTGCTCAGCTCCGCCATCGCCTTTGCACGCACCGAAATCTTCGCCGAAAATTGCCTGAGACGAATGGAGATTGTCTGCCCATCATCGGCGGCCAGACGCATCATTCCGGAACTATCCGGCGGCATGACCGCCGGAGGGGCCGGCGACGCGCCCTCCAGCACCATTTGCAGGACGTTCTTGTCGCGTCCCAAGAACGAAATCCGATGCGCGACGAGCTGCTGCTCCTTGCCCGATTTCGGGTCTTTCATCACCACCCGGGCAAAACCCGTCACTTCGCTGGGATTGGGCGACCGGCCGGTCTCGTCCGTGGACTGACCAACGTCCTGTTCCGCTTCCCAATTGACGTAGGCCGTTCCCTCGACTTTGCCGATCCGGCTGTCGCTATAGACGACGTGCCAGCGATTGGTGAAATGAAAGTCCGGGATCGAAGGAGTGCAGACCGCCTGTTGCTCGCAATCCTTCGCGCCGGGCGTGCAGGACGCGGATGTGCAGCCGCCACCGGGCTGTTCCGTTATGCATGTGCCGGGCGGCTGCGGGCAGGGCGCAGGAGTGCCGCGGTCCTCGGCCGAGGAAGCAACCGCGAAGGCCGATGCCAAGGCGAGTGAGACTGCAACAGCGCGAAGCGGGCGAAACATGTGTTTCATGGCGTCCTCTTCGGCGGTGGCGGCGGATTGAAGACCTGATTTTTATCGGGGGCTGTGGGCCGCGGGACAAAAGCATCCGTGCGAAAGATGTAGCCTTCCTTGTCTACTTTCGAGGCGGTCAACGTCAGTTTTTGATCTCCGACCGAGAGTTCGACAGGGTAAGTCATTTCCTTGTACGGTTTGTCGAATTGAAGCTCGACCTCTGTTGGAACGCCGACATAGAACTCTTCGATATATTGGCGCCCCGTAGCGGTTCGGGCGAAGAAAAAGAATTTCGGCGGCGGGGGTGCGCGATAATCGATGTTCATCGGGTCGCCCTTGCCGGCGACTGTGGCGCTGCCGCGGGAGGTCGTCGTGCCGGTGGTTTGCCCGGTGTTCTCTTCGATCTTGATGAGACCCGGATACCATTTCCCCTGGAGATTCGGCGAAGCGCAGGTCATGCCGTGGTCGAATTCGAGCGACCATTCGAGCGAGCCCTCGACGATCTTGCGCGCCCAATCCGGCGCGTCGTGACTCATTTCATCGGCAGTGGGTTTGCGCGTGAAAGTGAGCTTGCCGTCCTTGAACGTGCCATCCCATTCATGGTCGGCTTTGAGCGTGAACGCCGTCGCGTTCTTGGGGTCCTTCTGGATGATCTCGATATCTTTGCCGCTCTGCGCGTCAGTCCACTTGCCCACCAATTGCACCGGATCGAGGGGCGCCGTGTCGTTGGGATCGCAGGCCGGCGTATTTGACGATGAGGTTTGTGCGGCTGGCGCATTAGACGTGTTTGCGCCCGGTGACGGCGAAGAGGGAGAATTGGGGCTGTTAGTCAGAGCAACAATGGCAGCCACCGCGCCGGCTGCAGCGATGCCCGCGCCCACGGCAAGTACCGGCTTTGACAGAAGCGGCATCCCCCGCTCACCCACGGCGGCGCCGCCAAGCGGAACGCCGCGATCGATTAATGGATATCCCCTACACGCAACTCACGTTCAACTCAGAGTAGCGAATTGGAGCGGTTGCGGCAATTGGGCAGAAGCTGCCAGGCACGGGCATTGTGGGCAAAAATCGGCGTTTGTGTTCCACCCCCACCCGAAAACGCTACGCGTTTTCGACCTCCCCGCAAGTGGGAGATGGAAGGGAGATTACCTCTTTCGCGCACAAGGCAGGGCACAATAGGATGCGCCTATGAAAACCGTCCTTGCGATCCGGCATGTGCATTTTGAGGACTTGGGCGTATTCGCGCGCGCCTTTCGGGACGCAGGCTTTGCCATCGAATATCGCGATTCTGGCGTAGACGATCTCTCCGCCATCGATCCGCTCGCGGCCGATATCCTCGCCGTTCTGGGTGCGCCTATCAGCGCCTACGAGGAGGACAAATATCCCGTTGTCCTGGACGAGCTGCGCCTCTTGGAACGCCGCCTGGCAACAAAGCGGCCGACGCTCGGAATTTGTCTTGGCGCGCAATTGATGGCGCGCGCATTGGGCGCGTCCGTCTATCCGGGAAAAGCAAAAGAGATCGGCTGGTCGCGCCTGATGCTCACGCCGGAAGGGCGCAAGGGGCCGCTTAAATATTTCGACGATGTGCCGGTGCTGCATTGGCATGGCGACACCTTCGATCTTCCGCGTGGCGCGGTGCGGCTTGCCTCCACGCCCATCACCGCGAACCAAGCCTTTTCATTCGGCGCGAGCGCGCTCGCCATCCAATTTCATCCCGAGATCGAGGCGGCAAATTTCGAGCGCTGGCTGATCGGCCACGCCGTGGAGATCGCGTCGGTTCCGAATTTGTCGGTGACCGATTTACGGCACGACGCGAATGAATGGGCGCCGCAGACGGCCTCGCGCGGGCGGCTCCTGTTGGCCGATTGGCTGGCAGCTTTACCCGGGCAAAATTGACCGGAACCTCGGATTACATGATCCGTTAGGTTCTATACAGGTCCGCTCGGGAGCGAGTCATGAGTCCGATTGCCATAATCATCCTGATCGCAATTGCCGTTATTGTTCTGGCGGTTGCGGCTTCTCTCTATCTGAGAAGTCAACGGACAAAGGAACTGCGCTCCAGGTTTGGGCCGGAATATTCGCACACCGTCAAAGAAACCGGGGACCGCGGAAAAGCCGAGGTGCAGTTGCGCCAGCGGGAAAAGCGCGTCGAAAAATTCAACATTCGTCCGCTGCCGCGGGGAGACCGGACGCGCTATCTCGTTTCGTGGCAAGGCGTGCAGGCTGAGTTCGTAGATGACCCCCCGACCGCCGTGACTCACGCAGACGAATTGGTCGGCAAGGTGATGGAAGCACGCGGATATCCGGTGAGTGATTTTGAACAGCGCTCGGCCGATCTCTCCGTCGATCATCCCACGCTGGTGCAAAATTATCGGGCAGGCCACGAAATCGCGCTAAGGCATGAGCGCGGCGAAGTCGGCACCGAAGAGTTGCGGCAGGCGATGATCCATTACCGGACTTTGTTTGAGGAACTGGTTGCGGAGGCCCAATCGGTCCCGGAAAACGTGGCGCATTAGCAGCTCAAAGGCCTGACCCGCGCCGCCTCAAAGCGCGCGCGTTCCGGAATGACAGTTTTTTTCAATAATAGATTGCGCCGGGGGTGCCGCCGCCCGCGGCAATCGCATCGCCGTTGATCGCTATCGACTTCGGCGAAGCAAGGAACGCCACGACATCGGCGACTTCGCCGGCGGTGACCATGCGGCGGATGAGGTTGTGCGCCGCCAGGCGCCGCTCCATTTCATCCGGCGTGATTCCTGCGGCCTCCGCTTGGCGCTGGATCACGCCAGGCGTTTTCTCGGTGCGAGTCATGCCGGGATGCACGCAGGTCACATTGATGCCCTGCGGCCCGAGCTCGTCCGCAAGGTTCTTGGTGAGGGCAGCGACGCTCACATTGCGGATGGTGCCAATCGTCGATCCAGTCTGGCGCGCGGCCAACCCGCTGATATTGACGATGCGGCCCCAATGCCGGCGCGTCATGTAAGGCGCAACTTCGCGCGCGCAGCGTAGATAACCCATGACCTTGACGTTCATGTCGGTCCAGAAATGGTCGTTGGTGATTTCCGCGAGCGCAGGGGGGCGTTTTTGTCCGCCGGGCTGAGCCGCAGCGTTCACCAGAATGTCGATGCGGCCGAAATCGGCGGCAATTTGCGTTACCGCGCCCTTCACGGCCGCGTCGTCGCCCGTATCGGCAGCGTAGGCCACGAGCTTGCGTTTGGTTGCTCTCGCGATTTCCTCGGCCGTGGCTTTAGCCGCCGCGAGGTCGCGGGCGATAATGGCGATATCGGCGCCTTCTCGCGCAATTGCCTGGGCGATCGCCTTGCCGATGCCGCGGCTTCCGCCCGTCACGATCGCGACTTTGCCGGTCAATTCTAAGTCCATAATTGTCTTTCCCCCTTCCGCCATTGCTCAAAATCGGCCGCGGTGCTAGGCCCGCGCAGAGCTTCCAAGAAAGACTGCCGGCATGCAATCGCAGGAATCCCCCGTCACAATCCCCATCCTGCATCAGATGAAGCGCGAGGGGAAAAAGATCGTCGGAATCGTCGCCTGGGATTATCAGATCGCGCAGATCGCCGACCGCGCCGGCGTCGACATCATCTCCGTCGGCGATACGGTGGGAATCAATCTTTGGGGCCATGCCACGCCGCTCGAAGTGACCATGGAAGAGATGATCGTCGTCTGCAAAGCCGTGCGGCGGGGAACCAAGCGCGCGCTGGTCAGTTGCGATTTTCCCTTCGGGCCGCTCCAGGAGGGTACCGATTCCGCGGTCAAGGCCGCCATCCGCCTGGTTAAGGAAGCCGGCGCCGATATCATCAAGCTCGACGGCGCCGCCGATTTTCCCGAAAGCGTACGCGCGATTTCCCGCGCCGGCATTCCGGTTTTTGCGCAGTTCGGCATCACACCGCAAACGGCACTGGCCTACGGCATGCAGTACAGCGCGATGAACAAGCCCGGCGCGCAATTGGCTGCCGACATGGCAGCGAAGATGGTGGAAGAAGCCAAGCGGTTGGAGGAAGCCGGCGCATCTCTGCTCGATTTCACCAATTCCGGCCCGGTGGCGGGCGAAGCGGCGGTGCGGGCGGTGTCGCTTCCCGTCATCGGAGGATTTGGCGGCGGGCCGTGGCTGGACGGACGCATGCGCATGGCGCATGCCGCCATCGGCTACGCGGCGAGCGCACTGGAATCGAAGACCGAGAATTATGCGAATGTGGCGAAGATCACGCTCGAGGCGATCAGTACCTATGCCGGCGACGTGCGTGCGGCGCGGCAGATCAAGGGGGCTGCACCGGCGAAGTTGGCGTGATCCCCTTCCGTCCGCCTTCCCCACAAGGGGGAAGGAAAATAAGAAATGAGGCGCTATGCGGAAATCCTCGGCGGCGATTCTGATTGGTAGCTTGCTCATCGCCGGCGCGGCGTTGGCGAGCGAAGCGCCGGCCTTGCCGGACCTCACAACGTTTGCACTGATGCGGAGCAACCCCGCTACGTTCCTGACCGTCGAGCAAACCGCTGACGCGCTGAAAGATTCCGACGTGATCTTTCTTGGCGAATGGCACGATCATTCCGGCAACCATCTGGCGGAAATGGAGTTGTTCCGCGCGCTTTATCAGCGCGCGCCGCAGCTTGCGCTTTCCATGGAGCAATTCGAACGCGACGTGCAGCCCGTGGTCGATGACTACATGGACGGCAAGATCGGCGAAGAGGCCCTGCTCGGCCGCGGCCGCGCCTGGAGCAATTACGCGGAAAGCTATCGCCCGCTGGTGGAATACGCCAAAGACCATCATCTGCCGGTGATCGCCGCCAACGCGCCGGCCTCTGTGGTGCGCTGCGTGGGCGAGCAAGGGCCGGAGTTTCTCTCTCATCTGGACGCGGAGAAACGCCGGTGGGCGGCGGCGGAATTACATCTCGCCGACGGCGCCTATAAAGACAAGTTCATGCGCTTTCTCGCCGAAGACGGCACGCATGGCGGCGCCCGCACGCCGCAAAGCGACTCACGTGCCTATGCCGCCCAAGTCGTGCGCGACGATACCATGGCGGAATCGATCTTCCTGTATGTGCAGAAAAACCCCGGACATAAGGTCGTACATATCACCGGCGCCTTCCACGCCGAAGCGGGGCTCGGCACGGTGGAACGTTTAAGAGCGCGCGCACCCAATCTGAAGATCGCAGTCGTGGTTCCGGCCGAAGCCGAGAATCCCGGCAATCCGCGCGTTACCGATGCGGATCGCAAGCAAGGCGATTTCCTCTTCGTCCTGCGCGGTCTGCCCAAGGACTATGTCAACGATGCGGAGAAAAAAGCGGCGGAAAAGGAACAGATGGCGAATTTCCGCACCCGCAGCCAGTGCAGACTGTAGTAATATCACCTGAACGAAAATTCCGGAGGGCACAGACATGCGCAATCGACTTGCCGCCAAATTCGTCGCCGTTGCCGCGATCGCCGCCTTGCCGCTTGTGCTTGCGGCATCGTCGGTAGCGCAGACGCCTGCGCCTCCGCCTCCTCCCGCGCCCATTATGCCGCCTTCACTACCGCCAAGCCTTGAAATCGATCTGATGACCAATCAGGGCTCGGCCCTGTTCGGCGCGCAATGGAAGACGATGGAAGCGAAGGTCGTCGACACCAAGCCCATTCCCGAACATTTGCCCGGCTACAACACCGCCTATGATATTTCGCCCCACGCCGGAGAAGCAGGTTTTGACGATTCGCGATGGCCGGCGATCGAGGCCAAAGACTTGGCCGCGCGGCGCGGCGGCGGTCATGTCTCCTTCATTTGGTTCCGCAGCAACCTGACCATTCCGGCTAAGATCGGCGATTTCGATACCACGGGCGCGAAAGCGGTCCTGACCGTGTTGGTGGATGATTACGCGGAAGTGTGGGTGAACGGCCAAATGCCGCGAAGCGCCGGCTCTCCCAGCCCTGCTACAGTCCAGGGGTTCAACATGCCCAATCGCGTGGTGTTGTCCAATTCCGTAAAGCCCGGCGACAAATTCCAGATTGCTGTGTTTGGCATCAACGGACCGATTTCGGTCGCGCCGGCCAATACGGTCTGGTTCCGCGAGGCCAGATTGCAATTCTATCGCTGACGATGCCGGCTGCAATCATCGACGGCATTGCGACGCGTTACGACGTGGTCGGCTCCGGGCCGCCGCTGTTGATGTACGCACCCGCCGGATTCGATGCGAGCTTGGAAAAATGGACGACGCAGGGCGTCTATGCGCGCATCAAGCTGCTCGAACATCTGCCGAAAAAATATACCTGCATCCTGTTCGACCGCCGCGAATGTGGACAGTCCGGCGGTCGCGTCGAGCGCATCACGTGGGCCGACTATGTTGCGCAAGGCAAAGGTTTGCTCGAACATCTTAAGATCGAGGACGCCCATATCATGGGCGGCTGCATGGGCTGCTGTCCGGTAGTCGCCTTCGCCGTCGCCTATCCGCAAACCGTGCTCAGCATGATTCTCTATTGGCCGGTCGGCGGCGCAAGATACCGGCTGACCTGCCAGGCGCGATTTGCTCAGCATCTTGCCTATGTTCAGCAGAACAGTCTCAAAGACGTCGTTGCGCTGGTGCAATCAAGCGGAAAATCCTTCGGCGAGGATCCGCGCGGGGGGCCCTGGGCAGCCGTATTGCGGCAAGATCGCGAATTTGCCGAACGCTACGCCGGACAGGACATCGAAAAGTACAAACTTATCGTGGCCGGCATGGGCCGCACTTTGTTCGACCGCGACACGGCGCCGGGCGCCGAGCCCGAAGACATGCTGCGCCTTTCCATTCCTGCTCTGGTGATTCCCGGCCGCGATGCATCGCACGCCACATCGGCTGCGCGATATTTGGAAGAATGCCTGCCCGGATCGGAATATTGGGATGTTCCGGTGGCCGCGCAAACCGAAGAGACCGCTCCGGCCCGGCTGCTCGCATTTTTGGATAAAGTGGCGTGATGACCGAAGTGATCGAGACTATGGAGGCAGCCGATTGGGCTTGGCACCCGGACGCCGGGATTTCGCTTAACGCGACGGAAGCACTCGAAGATGGAAACGTGCTCTATTTTCCCAGGTTGACTTTCGCTTTATCGGAGGAAGAAAGCCGCTTCTTAAATCCTGGCATTGTCGAACCCAAAGCGAAGTCGCTCGCGTTCAATCCTGCATCCGGCGTTTTGAAGCACGCGAGCGGCTCCGAAGCCGAGCGCGCAGCGATCGCGGCGATGATGAATCGCTATGCCGGACAGACGGCTCAGTTCGTTTCGACGATCTTTCCACATTACGCCGGGAAATTGCAGATCGGACGCACGAGCTTTCGGCCGGTGGCAATCACAGCAGGCAACACGAGCATTCCCAAGGACGACACACTGCTGCATATCGATGCGTTCCCCACATCGCCGGTGGGAGACCGGCGCATTTTGCGGATCTTCAGCAATGTGAATCTGGATCGCCAGTCGCGTCACTGGCGGCTTGGCGAACCCTTTGCGGGTGTTGCAAGGACATTCTTCCCAGAGCTGCGCAAGCCGCTGCCGGGGAGCGCCTGGCTGATGAAGACGATGGGCCTGACCCGCGGCTACCGCACCGCTTACGATCAGGCGATGCTGGGCATTCACGACGCCATGAAGCGGGACAAAAGATATCAAACGGAAGTTACCCAGCGTCATTTTCATTTCCGGCCGGGTTCGACCTGGATCGTCTTTACCGACATGGTTTCTCATGCGGCCATGTCGGGGCAGCATATTTTCGAGCAAACATTCTATCTACCGGTGACCGCTATGGCGGACGAAGTGAAATCGCCACAGCGTATCTTGGAACGCATGGCGGGCCGCGCGCTGGCGGCGGCGTAGCCATTTAGCACAATTCCATCGGGCATCGCCGTCACGCGTTGCGCGTTGTCTTGGTTGGCTAACGGTCGTCCCGCATCGAAACGCGCGGGCCGGCCGGACGAGAACCAAGGAGAGTGAAATGACGAGAGCACTTGCGACGTGCGCCGCAGCGGCAGCTTTCATGATGCTCGCCGGCTGCGCCTATGATTACGGCTACGGATATGGCCCGACCGCGGAAGTCGCTGTCGGCGCTCCGATCTGGTACGACGATTATTACGGCCCGTATTATGACGGGTACTGGGGACCGGAAGGCGCCTTCTATTTCTCCGAAGGTCCCGGCCGGCCATTCCGTCGCGATGTTGACGGGCATTTCCGCCGTGAAGCGACGGAAGGCTTCCACGCCGTCATGGGCGGCCGCAGGGAGCGCCGCGGGTAACGGTTTTTTGCTTTCAAATGTCGAGGCGGAGCAAAGCTTCGCCTCGACTTTTTTCACCCCACCAGACTGTGCGTGCCCGAAGCGAACAGCTCTTCCACGCTCACCGGCTTTGGAATGATTTTCTGGGTCACCGCGTGACGGATCAGCTCTTCGATCATCCGCCGGTTCGGCGCAATGCCATAGGGCAGCGGATCGCCCGCGATCTCCATCACGCGACGATGCACTTTATCGACCGCCGTGGGTTTTTCGATGCGGCCCGATTTCAGCCGCTCGATATAGAGACGTTTGGCTTCGGCAAATGCCGCGAACGCATCGGCCGCTAAATTGGGAAATTTCTCCAGCAACTCATCCTTGATCACGACCGCATGGTTGATGGGGTAATGCCCGCTGCGTTTGAGCGCCGCCAACCCTGCTTCGAGAGGATTTGGAATCAGCGGTTTGACGTCCGGGTGCTCGACCTCGACGCCGATCGCGGCAACGAGCTCGCCCGAAGCGAGCATATCCGCCATTTTCTTGCCCTTCTCGATCGGGATCACATTGGCGGGCGGCTTGTATTCGGCCACATGCTCGTCGCCCGAAAGCACCCAGGTGATCTTGGAGAGATCGACTCCATATTCTTCTTGCAGAATGCCGCGCGCCCAAACGCCCGTGGTGACGGTATAGCCGCGATTGACGCCCACGCGCTTTCCTTCGAGATCTTTCGGCGAAGCGACGCCCGATTTCGTATTCGCCAGGATCGCGCCGTGATGGAAGGCGCGGACCAAAAAGACCGGGATCGCCGTCATGCGCTTGCCATATGCGCGCGCACAAATGTAGGTGGTGATCGCCATTTCGCAAATGTCGAATTCCAATCCGCGTACCATGCGGCGGAAGGCGTCGATCAGCGGATCGACTTCGACGAATTCGAACGCGAAGCTTTTCGCCTTGACGGTTCCGTCCTTCAACGCCTGATTGTTGCCTTGGGTGCGGGTAACGGTCTTTAGCTTCAATTCGGCCATGCGCTTGCTTCCTAAATGAAGGTGGTTGATATCGACATCGCGGCGGATCGCGTTCATTCTAGCCACGGCAGTGCAGCGAAAGGAACCGCGATGCAGAAGAAATCGGTTTATGCCGCGACCGCGGCCCTATCCCTTCTTTTTACTCCTCTCCACGCACAAGCCGCCGAGCTCAAAGTCATGGTGAGCGGAGCGATGGCCCATGCCATCCAGGAAATCGCCCAGAATTTTGCTAAGGCGCATGGCGACACGCTCGATTTCGTCGTCGGCACCACGGGGACCATTACCGACCGCATCCATAAGGGCGAAAAGCCCGACTTGGTTGAAATGACCTCCGCGGGTCTCAGCGATCTCGAAAAGGAAAAACTGATCGTGCCGGGCACGCGCGTCGAACTCGCGCGCGCAATTCTTGGCATTACCGTCAAGAGCGACGCGCCGGCACCCGACATCTCCACACGCGACGCCTTGAAGCGCGCTCTATCATCGGCGCATACGATTGCTTTTATCGATCCGAAGGTCGGCGGTCAGGCAGCGGCGGGGATCGTGCATGTGCTCGATCGTCTGGGAATTGCGGCAGACGCGGCGAAGAAATCCGTATACGGTCCGACCGGCGCAGCTGCGGTCGAGAAAGTCGCTTCGGGTCAGGCCGATATCGCAATCGCCTTCGCCAGCGAGGTGCTGCCGATCAAAGGCGTGAAACTCGTGGGCCTGATCCAGCCGGAGCTGCAGGATCCGGCGACGTTTGCCGGCGCGGTCGGCGCGAATGGCTCAAATCCGCAAGCCGCGCGGGAGCTGCTGCAGGCGATCATCAGCCCGGAAGGCGCAAAGATCGTCCGGCAGGCCGGTCTCGAGCCGCTGCACTGATTCGTTCTGGAGAATCGGCGATGAGGGGATTGTACCGGCAATGGCTGCGCGCCGCGTGTTTTGCGCTCGGGATCGCAAATGCAGCGCAAGCGGCCAACGCCGCAGAATTCACGCTGATGCCGAGTGCGAGGACGGTGAACTTCGGCAATTTCAGCGCCGCGAACCGGCCGGCTCTGACCATCAATTCCGGGGACATTGTCAATCTTGAAGCTGCCACTCAGCTCGAGCCGGAAGCAATCGATGCTTCGCGGGTGGTTCCCCCAAGCGCCGTCCCACAATATGTGCGCGACATTTACCGCGATGTGAAGGACCGCGGTCCGGGTCCCCATATCTTGACCGGGCCGATCTTCGTCAATGGAGCAATGCCAGGGGATGTGCTCGAAATACGCATCCTTCAGATCGAGCTCGCCACGGATTACGGTTACAACCGCCAGCGTCCCTACGCGGGTGCTTTGCCTGATGAATTCACCGCCTTTTGGCAACGCGTGATTCCGATCGATCGCCGCAACAAGACCGCTGTCGTCGCGCCGGGAGTGACGATACCGCTTGATCATCCGTTCTTCGGCACGATGGGCGTCGCGCCGCCGCCGGTGATGGGACGGATCAGCAGCGGACCGCCCGGTGTCCATGGCGGAAATATGGACAACAAAGACCTCGCCGCCGGTTCAATCCTGTATTTGCCCGTGCATGTGCCCGGCGGTTTGTTCTCGGCCGGCGACGGTCACGCAGCGCAGGGAGAAGGCGAAGTCGATCTATCGGCCATCGAGACCAATTTGCGCGGCCGTTTTCAGTTCGTGGTGCGCAAAGACATGAAGCTGGTCTGGCCGCGCGGAGAAACGCCGACACACTGGATCGTCATGGGACTCAATCCGAAACTGGACGAGGCGATGAAGATGGCGGTTCGCGAGACGATCAACTTCATCACGCAGCGCTTTCCCAGGCTCAGCCGCGAAGAAGCCTATATGATTGCCAGCGTAGCGGTGGATTATCATGTCACACAGGTGGTCGACGGGACCGTCGGCGTGCACGGCATGATCCCGAAAGCGATCTTCGCCGCTCGGTAAGTTATTTCAATTCGAATTCGACGAGTTCGACGCGGATGGCGCCGATGTTGCGCACGGTTCGCGTGGCGGGAGCATCCTGCCAGAAGAACCACCCTGAACCCGGGTTCATCGCGCGATCCGGCTGACCGGGCACGCTTTCCACGATCTCGCCGCCGGAGACGACGATCCGGATCCCGGGCGCCTGTTGAGTGATGGCCGCGGCGGTCTGGCCCGGTTCCAAGATCAAGCGCCAGCCGCGGACGCGCTCATTATCCATGATCTGGCTGTAGCCGCTGCCGGCTGCGCGCGTGCCTGGCGTGAAGTGCCAAGGTTGCGGAGAATTGAAGATAAAGGAAATGTTGTGGAACGCCGTCTGGCCGACATTGGTCGCCTTATGCGTGTGAGGTTGTTTGCGGTAATCGGCATAGCTGGCGCGGCCACGCTGTCCGCGCTGCGGCGCGCCGGCCGCATTCGAGCCTAAATCCTGATTGGTCATGTCGGCTTCTTCGATGTTCACCGACACCGAATCCCCGGTATGGATGTGATAACCGGTGGTCCTTCCCGGAGGAACGTAGACGTTCAGCAACGTCACGTATTCGTTCTTGAATACCGGAAGATGATAGGGCGCCTTAACGATCGGAACGCCCGGCCCCTCATCGTCCGCCGCCGAGATTTGCGGCAAGCCCAGTACGAAGGCCGTCAGCACAATCGTTAACAAGCGGTTCATCGACTTTTCTCCGGTTCCACCTTCAAAATACTCGCCTTGTGGAATTTGTGCCAATGGCTGGAACGAATTCCCTGGATGCGCGTTAGCGGCGGTTCAGGGGACTCAATGAAAAAGAGCAACGAATATCGCCAGCACGCTGAAGAGTGCCGTGCGTTAGCCCGCAAGGCGCAGAACGACGAACAACGCGCTCAACTCCTGAAAATGGCAGAGGCGTGGGAGAATTTCGCCACGGAACGCGAGCGGACCTCCAGCTCTAAGCTCAACAAAGAGCAGAGTAATCCGGAGCGTTAGAAGGCGCCGAAAAGCGCCACCTACCGGTTTCATTGCCAGCCCATGGCCTATGCTCTAAATTCGTAAAAATGGCTCAGGACCTGTCAGTGGCCCCACGATATTCATAACAGTACAGCGTCGAATTCGAGTTGAGAGACCCAACCCTCGGAGGAAGATCATGCTTGCTCAGTCCTATTCGAAAATCCTGCTCGCGGCCGGAGGTGTAATGGTTGCGGCGTGGGCGGTCGGCGGTGATGCGCTCGGCGCTGCCGCTCCTTTCACGCTGACTTCGACGACCTTCAGGGACGGCACGATGATGCCGGTGAAGATCGCCAACATGAACCAGCCCGGCGCCAATCCCAACCCCAATTGCGTCGGCCAAAATGTTTCGCCGGAACTGTCGTGGAGCGGCGTGCCTGCCGGCACAAGAAGCTTCGCATTTACCATGGTCGATCCGGAAGGCCGCGGCGGACTCGGCGTGTTCCATTGGGTCGCCTATGGCATCCCTGCCAACGTGACCTCCTTTGCCGAAGGCGAACTCAGCAAACCTTCAGAAAAATATGTCGGCGGCAAGAGCACACAAGGCGTGGGTTATTTCTCCGGTCCCTGCACGCCGCCCGGTTCTCCGCACCACTACACCTTCAAGGTGATAGCGACGGATCTCGACCCGAAAGAATTGCCGCCGGGTTTGACGCTTCCCGAACTGGAAGCCAAGCTTAACGGCCATACCAAGGGCGCGGCCGGTCTCGTCGGCCTGTTCACCCATCCGTAGAATCCGTCTTGTCGGAAGCGGCGAAAGCTCCTCGTGAGCTTTCGCCGCGTAACGGCCAAATTGAGCAATAGAGGGAGGAATTGATGGCACGGTTTAACCGCATGGCCGCTTTCGCGGGCCTGGTGGCTTTCGCGATAGTGCAGCCCATTACTGCTGCCGAGAAGGTGCCGCAGTTCCAAATTGACACAAGCTGGCCCAAACCGTTGCCGCATAACTGGATATTCGGGCAGATCGGGGGCATTTTCGTCGATCCCAAGGACGACACGATCTGGATCAGCCAGCGCCCGCGCACGGTGAATGACCGCGACAAGCGCGCGCAACGTGGTGACAAATCCAAATGCTGTTTCACCGCGCCGTCGGTGGTGCAGTTCGATCAACAGGGCAATGTGCTGCAAGCCTGGGGCGGGCCCGAAACCGCCAAAGGCTATGATTGGCCTGCCAACGAACACGGCATGTTTGTGGACTACAAGAACAATGTCTGGCTCGCCGGCAATGGCGAGAATGACGGCATGGTGCTGAAATTCACCCATGACGGCAAATTCCTGATGCAAATCGGCAAGTCGGCAAAGCAGACCAACAGTCTCGACACGAACAGAGTTGGCCGCGCCGCCGATATGGTGGTCGATCCGGCGACCAACGAGCTTTATGTCGCCGACGGCTATTTCAATCACCGCGTCATTGTGTTCGACGCCGATACGGGCGCCTTCAAGCGGATGTGGGGCGCCTACGGCAAACCGCCGACGGACGAGAAAATCACCTACGACCCGAATGTTCTGCCGCAGCAATTCGCCAATCCCGTGCACGGCATCCGGATCACCAATGACGGCCAGGTTGTGCTGAGCGACCGGGCCAATAACCGGATCCAGATCTTCCAGAAGGACGGCAAATTCGTGCGCGAATTTCCCGTGCTTCGCGATTCGACGGCGCCGGGCGTGACGGGATCCACAGTGTTCTGGCCTGACAAGGCGCAGACCTACTGGTTCACCTCAGACGATCCGAATGGCGAAATCCACATCTTGCGCCGGAGCGATGGCCAGGTTGTGGGCAGCTTCGGACGCGTCGGCCGCGGTCCCGGAGAGTTCGAGAACCTCCACAACATCGCGATCGACAGCAAAGGCAACATCTATACCGCCGAGGTCCAGGGCCAACGGGTCCAGAGATTCCGTAATATGAGCGGCGGCCTGTAGGAGAGCCTAGCCTTCGAACTGCAGCACATGCATGCCGGCGTTCCAGTCGCTGACATACATCAGCCCGTCCGGCGTGACGTAGCAATCGCAAGTCATCGCGCATTTGGCCACATTCGGCCGCGGATCGAACATCTTTCTCGGCGGCGGCGGAATCCAGGAGGCTATCTCCTTGGGCTGGAACTGATCGCGGATATCGAACACGCGCACGCCCGCGTCGTGGTAGGTGGCGAAGATCATGTTTTCGCTTTGGAACGAGCCGGGCCGGTTCTCGTGCAGATTATGCGGCCCAAAATTGCCGAGCCGGCAATAATCGCTGCGGTCCGAGGGCGTCGGCAGCGTTGCGATCGGCACCGGGTTTTCGTCCGCCCGCACATCCAGCACCCAGGTATAGAACAATCCCTTCGCGCAATAATCGGCATTGGATTCATCGGCCACGATAGCGAGCTTGCGCCCAGGCAATGGCAGCGGCGTATGCGTGCCGCCGGGGAAAGGCGGCGACCAGTTGATGTGCGACAGCAGCTTCGGATTATGCGTATCCGAAATGTCGTGGATGGTGAAGCCGCCGTCGCGCCATGCCGCGTAGCCGCGATTGCCGGCGGTGATCATATGATGCAGCGCGTAGCGCTTGCCTTTCGGCGTGCGGTCCACTTCCCCGGCGGCGCGGTTCATGCCCGGCAGCCACCATTTCGATACGATCTCGGGCTTGGTGATGTTCTGCAAATCGACAATACAGAGGATGTGATCGGTCCAGCCGTCGAAATGCGCTGAGATATAGGCGTAGCGTCCCCCGACCCACCACAACCGATTGATCCCAATTCCCGGCATTTCAAGGAATGCGATTTCGCGCGGCTGAGCGGGGTTCTTCAGATCGTGGATCGAAAGCCCGGCGCGGAAAGGCTGGCGATTGGTGAGGCTGTCGGCGAGTGTGTTTTCGAAATAGCCGCGCAACGAATCATAGGACTGCATCCGCACGATGTTGGCCCCATTCGCAAGCAACATCAGGTCTTCGGCAACTTGCAGATGGTGTGTGCGCGTGTTGGGGCCGGTGGTGAAGAAATTGACCGGCTTCAAATTGCGCGGATCGCGCGCATCCATCACCGTGACGCCGTCGCTGAACATATGGCCGACATAGATGTGTCCGCGATTGAGCATGATCTGCACGCCGTCTGCACGCCCGCCTTGGTCGCTGTAGGAGATGTGCTTGATGCTGCGGCTGGCGATGCCCTCGGGCGGAATCGGCGGATTGGGTGCAGGCTGCGCGCGCGTTGTGGCGGGAAAGGCGGATGCCGCGAGCATCCCCGTCATACCGGCAAGCGAAGCGCGTCGCGTCAGCATCGCAATCTCCTAATCACAGGCAAAATCATCTGTGCCCACCGGATGGCACCATTGCGGCCAGCCGCGCGCACGCCAGTAATCAACCATTCCGAGATCGGTCGTGAGTTTCTTGAATCGCACGGACTTGCGCACCGCTTCATAGGAGGGATGCCAGAACCAGGTGGCAGAAATCGGTTGGAAATATCCACCCTTCACCTCGTCTTCGTAATATTCGAGCACACGCTCCGGCGCGCCGACATGGAGGTAGACGAAGCCAAGGCTGCCGAGTTTCGGCAGGCTATCCGCCGCGAGATTTGCGGGCGCGGCATCGAGCAATTGTGCCGCCTTTGCTAAAAGCCCGTCGGGCCAAGTTGCCGGCGGCATTTCGCGCAAAGCGGCGGCCGCGTCGCGGTAACGGCCGGAGGCTGCCTCGATCAGCGACAGTTCGAGCGTGCGCCCGGGGCGGAACGGTTGGAGCATTTCAATTGCCTTGTCCGTGTTTCCGGCCAGCCATTCGATTTCGGCGGTGTCGGCGGTGTAATTGATGACGGCCGCCTCGATCTCCTGCAGGTGCGCGCGCATCGCGAGCGATTCGTCGATCCTGCCCATCGCCGCGAGGAACTGGCTGTAGCCGTGCAAGCCGTCGGCCTCATTCGGATCGAGCATCAGCGCCTGTTTGAATGCATCTTCGGCGGCGATCATGTTGCGCTGCGCGAGACGTACATAACCGAGCGCGACGAATGCGGCGGCATCGGTGGGATCGAGGGCAACCGCGCGCAGCGCGAACGCCTCCGCGCGCGGGATCAGGCGATCGGTGATCTCGCGCTCTTCGTCTGAGTGGCCGCCGCGCAGCGCTGAGGCGAACAGCGGCGTCAATGCATAGTCATAAGCGATCATCGCCGCCGCCGGTTCGAAATCCGGATCGCGCGCCAGGGCCGGCTCGAGCAGCTTGACCGCTTCCGCCAAGGCCTGTGCGCCGCGCCCGCGTGCCGCCACTTTGGCGCGGAGATACTGGTCGTAGGCATCCATGTCTTTCGCACGGCTGTTCAGCAGATGCTCGCCGCCCGCCAGATTCGCCGGGTGGTCCAATGCGGCGGCGACGTGCAATGCAATGTCTTCCTCGATGTCGAACAGGTCGCTGAACGCCTTATCGTACTCCGCCTGCCAAAGTGGGGGCGTTGCGCCGCCGTCCAGCCTGTCGAGCGACGCAGTAATGAGTACGCTTTGTCCCATTCTGTGTGCCGTACCGGAGACCGCATAATCGGCGTTCAGAATCGGATCCGGATAGATGACCTGGCCCGGTAGGCGCAAGACGTAAACGGACGAGCGTTCGACAACGCCGAGACCCGAGACTTTGGTCAGCGCGAAAGCAATTTCGTCGGTCAGCGCGTCGGGAAATTCCGTTTCGTGCGTGTCAGGATCGGCAAAAGGAAGAACTTCGACCTGGATCGGCTGCTGCGGTTGCGCTGCGGCGGGAGCGGCGGCGATGAACGTTGCAATGAAGGCCACCATCACGCTGTGCAGATTCATGGCGATTCCTCCTGCCTGCTTCAGCAGCATTCGCAGCCGAACCCTTCCGGTATAACCAGCGATTCCTTCATCCAGGCGTAAGGCAGGTTATCGTAAGCGACTTCCGCTACCCGCTTGAACAATTTGAAATGGTAGCGCTTCCCGTTTTCCCAGAACGCCACCACCGTTTCCAGCGGCGGGCACCCAGGCAGATTGCAGGCGACCTCCGAAACCAGGATGGCCGCCTCGCCCGGCAGTTTGAAGCGTTGGCGGGTCCATTCCCGGACCCGTCCGAGGGCTGCCAGGTGTTCTGGGCTGCTCGGCGAGCGAAGCGAACCGTCATCGCCGGAATCGGGGCTGCGGGCAAACCAGCCGGAAAGGGCGCTATCGTAATCGTTATCCGGACTCATTCCGTCAGCGGCGGCCTCGGTGAAAATCGCATCCCCCGCGTGAGTTTACAGGGGCTTGGCGCAAAGGTAGATAGCGCCCACAAATATTTCCCAAGAGGTGAGAAATGGTGGAGAAAGTCCCTGCGGCCGTGAAAATGGGCCCTTACGAGACAGTTTATCGTGAATTCGACATGCCGGACATCGCCGAAGACGCGGCTCTGATCAAAATGGAGATCGCCGGCATCTGCGGCAGCGACGTTAAGAATTACGGCAAGCCCATCCAGAACGTGATCATGGGCCACGAGAATGTGGGCGTGGTTGCCAAAGCCGGCCGCAAATGGCTGCAGCGCAAAGGCGTCAAAGAAGGCGATCGTGTGCTGCTGGAGCACTACCTCCCCGATATGACCTGCGAATGGTGCCATCTCGGCGAATACCGCCATTGCGAGGCCACCGATTGGCACACCAATCCCAACGCGATCCGCTATGGCTATACGTCGGCCGATATCGCGCCGCATCTGTGGGGTGGCTTTGCGCACTATCTCTATGCGCCGTGGAATGCCGTCGTGCACAAGGTGCCGGATAATGTGACGGCGGAGCTCGCCGGAATCGCTACGCCGCTTGCCAATGGCATCCAATGGGCGCTGTTCGAAGCGGGGGTGGGCTATGGCTCGATCGTGCTGATCCAAGGCCCCGGCCAGCAGGGCCTGGCCCAGATCGTTGCCTGCAAACAGGCCGGCGCCGATTGCATCATCATTACGGGGACAACCAAGGACGCCAAGAGATTGGCAGTGGCGAAGGCGCTTGGCGCCGATTTCACCGTCGACGTCCAGAAGGAAGATCCCGCCGCCCGCATCAAAGAGATCACCGCCGGAAAGGGCGTGGATTTTTCGATCGACTGCACAGCAGGAGCTGGTACCGCCGCCATGCTTCTCGGCATTCAGGCGCTGAAGCGCAAAGCCGGCGTGCTAGTGATCCAGGGCAATGAAATGCCCACTTTCCCGGATTTCCCGATCTATCGCGTGACGCAGAAATACGCCTCTTTGAAGAGCGCGCGCGGCCACTCCTATCGAGCCTGCGAGCTGGCGTTGAAGCAGCTTGCTTCGCACCGCTTCCCGCTGGAGAAGGCGATGACCCACACATTTGGGTTGAAGGAAGTGGATTGGGCCATCAAATCGGTGGCGGGAAAGGGCGCCGAAGACGTGATCCACGTCTCGGTCGCCCCTTGGAAAGACGCGGCCTGAGGACCAGTACGTTCGTCATTGCGAGCCCAGAGCGAATGCGAAGGGCGAAGCAATCCAGAATCCGGCACACTGGATTGCTTCGCCCTTCGGGCTCGCAATGACGATTCTGAGCCGTTAGGCTTATAGATGATCCGTCTCGGATGAAGGATTTGGCTTGCATATGAGCAGGACTTCGCTTGCAGCGGTGATGTCGAGCCCGCGCCGGACGGAGCTGCGCGAGTTTCCCTTGCCCGAAATTTCAAGCGACGCCGGCCTGCTACGGGTTGCGGCAACCGGCATTTGCGGCAGCGATTGGGGCAAATATTTAAGCGACCAATTTGCCCCCTGCATCTTGGGGCACGAGATCGTGGGCCACATCGAGAAGCTCGGCGATGCCGCGCGCTATCGTTGGGGGGTGAATGAAGGCGATTACGTCGCGCTGGAAGAGTACCTGCCCTGCGGTCACTGCGAATATTGCCGCACCGGTGAATACCGTTCGTGCCTGGAGACTGATCATTTCAACCCGAAGGGCGTCCGCTACGGCTCGACCAAGCTCGAAGTGCCGCCGGCGCTCTATGGCGGCTATAGCCAATACCTTTATCTGCACCCGCGCACGGTCGTGCATCGCCTGCCGGTGGGCATCGCGCCGCATATCGCCGCCATGGCGCTTCCGCTCGGCAATGGCTTCCAATGGGCCTTCCTCGACGGCGGGATAGGACCGGGTCAGACCATCGTGATCCTCGGTCCCGGCCAACAGGGCTGCGGCTGCGTCGTGGCCGCGAAAGTGGCCGGGGCGGAGAATATTGTCGTGGTGGGGCTTGCGCGCGACGCCAACCGCTTTGCGATCGCGTCAAAATTGGGCGCCACCCACACCATCGCGATCGACGAGGAGGACGTCAAAGCGCGCATCAAGGACATCACCGGCGGGGCCATGGCCGACCTGGTCATCGAGGTTTCCAGCGCCGGGCCGGAAATCGTCAATGGCGGACTGTCATTGCTGAAAAAGCGCGGCAGGATGCTCTGCACGGCATGGAAGAAAACCGCCGTGCCCGTCGATCTTGATCGTCTGATCCGCTACCAGGCGGACTTGCGCGGTGTGCGCGGCCATTCCTACGAAGCAGTCGAGCTCGCCATCGGCGCGATGAAATCGAACAAATATCCGCTCGAATTGATCTCCACCCATTTGGTCGGCCTTAACGATGTCGATCGGGCGCTGAAGATCGTAGGCGGTGAATCCACGGAAAAAGCCGTTCACATCACGGTAGAACCTTGGAAGAATTGAGGAGAATTTCGGCATGCTGACGGTCGAAGAAAACGAACGCGTGACACGAGTCGGACCGGGCACGCCTTTGGGCAAATTGTTCCGGCGTTATTGGTGGCCGATGTGCCTATCCAAGGAATTGCCGGAACGGGACGGCGCGCCGTTGCGCGTGCGGCTTTTGGGCGAAGACCTGATTGCATTCCGCGACAGCGAAGGCAAGGTCGGGCTCGTCGACGCCTATTGCCCGCATCGACGCGCGCCTTTGTTCTTCGCGCGCAACGAGGAGTGCGGCCTACGCTGCGTTTACCACGGCTGGAAATTCAACCGGAACGGCGATTGCGTCGATATGCCGTCGGAGCCCGCCGGCACTACGCTCCAAGCGAAAGCCAAGATTCTCGCTTATCCGACTTTGGAAAAAGGCGGCGTGGTCTGGACCTATATGGGACCGAAGGAGCTGATGCCCGGCGAACCCGATTACGAATGGACGCGCGCGCCGGCGACCCATCGCTATATTTCGAAGACCTTCGAAAACTGCAACTACCTTCAGGCGCTGGAAGGTGGCCTGGACACATCGCATTCGTCTTTCGCACATTACAACAAGCTCGGCGACCGCTCGAATTTGCGCCAGCACGACCGCGCGCCGCACATCGACGTGGAGCGCACAGATTACGGCTACTATTACGTTTCCCAGCGCAATGTGGACGAAGGCAAATATGTCCGCGTCTATCATTATGTGATGCCGGCGCAGCAATTGCGCGCGAGCATCATCGGCTACGAAGGCGTGCGCAACAAACCGGCGCGGCTTGATGGACATATCTGGGCGCCGATCGACGATTACACGACATTCGTCTACAACGTCATGTGCGCGCCGCATCCCGAAGACGAGCTGACGGCAGAAGCGGTGGAGAAGCGTGAAAAAGCCGCCGGCCGCGGCAAAGAGGACAGCATCCCCGGCACCTTCCGCCTGAAGCGAAATCAGTCGAACGATTATATGATCGACCGTCAGATGCAAAAGACGGAGAACTTCACCGGCATTGTCGGCGTGAACACACAGGACTTCGCCCTGCAGGAAGGCATGGGATCGATCTGCGATCGCTCGAAGGAATTCCTCGGCACGTCGGACAAAGCGATCGTTGCGATGCGCCGGCTGCTCCTGGAAGCGATCTCCGTCAACGAAAAAGGCGGAACGCCACGCGCAGTCGATGCGAAGACCTACCGCTCGGTGCGGGCCTATGACCGCGTGGTCCCGGCGGGCCAGGATTGGCGCAAGGTGATGGAAAAGGACCTCGTCGCGATATGGTGACTGAGATCTTACCCGTGCAAACCACCAACTTGCGTCATCGCCACGTGATATACGCGCCCGTAGCTTCGATGCCGGCCTCCCCCTTGTGGGGAGGCACGCGAATTCGCGGTTCAGCGAATTCGCGGGTGGGGGTGTATTGATGCAATCACCCCCACCCGAAATGCTGCGCATTTCGACCTCCCCACAAGGGGGAGGTGGGAAATGCTGACGCCGGAGGAAAACCGCCGCCTTACGCGCGTCGGTCCCGGCACGCCTATGGGCGAGCTGCTGCGCCGCTATTGGCAGCCGGCCTGCCTTTCCAGCGAATTGCCGGAGCGAGACGGCGCGCCGGTGCGTGTGCGCCTTCTCTCCGAGGATTTGATCGCTTTCCGCGACACCACCGGCAAAGTCGGATTGGTCGAGGCCTATTGTCCGCACCGTCGTGCGCCCCTGTTCTTCGGCCGCAATGAAGAATGCGGTCTGCGCTGCGTCTATCACGGCTGGAAATTCGACGTAAACGGCAATTGCGTGGACATGCCCTCGGAGCCGGCGGGCACGACGCTCCAGGCGAAAGTGAAGCTCACCGCCTATCCGACGGTCGAGAAAGGCGGCGTGGTGTGGGCCTATATGGGCCGGAAGGAAGTGATGTCGCCGGAGCCCGATTACGAATGGACGCGCGCGCCGGCGAAATACCGCTATGTCTCCAAGACTTTCGAGGATTGCAATTGGCTGCAAGCGCTGGAAGGCGGCCTCGACACCTCGCACTCCTCCTTTGCGCACAACAATTTCAAGAGCGACAAAAGCGAGCCGCGGCAACGCGACCGTTCGCCCAAAATCGACGTCGAGCGCACCGATTATGGTTATTACTACGTCTCCACGCGCGATCTCGGCACGGAAGGAAAATATATCCGGGTTTATCAATATGTGATGCCGGCGCAGCAGATGCGCCCCAACAATGTCGGCTGGTTCGGTGGAAGAAACGAGATGCCGCGGGCGGATGGCCATGTCTGGGCGCCGATCGATGATGAACATACGCACGCCTACAATTGGATGTGCGCATACGACGAAACGGTCCCCTTCACGCCGGAATGGATCGAGAGCCGTGAGACCGCCATGGGTAGGGGCAAGGACGATCTGATTCCCGGCACCTTCCGGCTGAAGCGCAACCCGTCGAACGATTACCTGATCGATCGCCAGATGCAGAAGACGCAAAATTATACCGGCATCTTCGGCGTCAATACCCAGGATTTTGCCTTGCAGGAAGGCATGGGAGCGATCTGCGACAGGTCGAAAGAATTTCTCGGCTCATCCGATAAGGCTGTGGTGGCGATGCGGCGTCTGCTGATGGAAGCGCTGGACAGCGTCGAATGGGGTGGCGCGCCGCGGGGCGCTGATCCCAAGACCCACCGGCCGGTCCGGCCCTTCGATCACATCGTGCCGCCGGGCCAGGATTGGCGCACGATTTTCGACAAGGAGCTGATTGCCAAATGGTGAGTTCGGAACGTTCGGTGCTCGAGCTTAGCATCGCGCTCAGCGACAATCCCCGTACGCGTCCGGTGATCGAAGGCCGCGTGCCGTTCGAAGGCCTGCGCCTCGTCCCAACCACCGTGCACCCTTCGGAAATGTTCTGGCGGCAACTCCGCTACGGCGATTTCGACGTGTCGGAAATGTCGATGTCGACCCTCACGATCCTCACCTCCAAAGAAAATCGCGATTGGGTCGGCCTGCCGATCTATACGATGCGCAAATTCTTCCACAACGAGATCCTGGTGCGGAAGGATTCTGGGATCAAAACACCCGCCGATCTTAAGGGCAAACGCGCCGGCGTGCCGGAATATCAACAGACTGCGGCGATCTGGACTCGCGGTGTGCTGCAGCACGAATTCGGCGTGCAGGCGCGCGACATGACCTGGTTCATGGAGCGCAATGACGATAAGAGCCATGGCCATTCGTCAGGATTCAAGGCTCCCCCGGGCGTTTCCATCACGCCGGTTCCGCTCAACACCAATTTGGGCGACATGCTGCTGAAGGGCGAAATCGACTCGATCATCCATTACATCGCGCATGACAATCTGGTCGACCGCAGTCGCGCCGATGTCGCCGCCGATCCGCAAATCCGCTATCTGTTCGAGGACCGCGAGGTGGAATCCGCCCGTTACTACAAAAAGACCGGGATTTTCCCGATCAATCACATCGTGGTGGTGAAACGATCCGTATACGAACGCAATCCCTGGATCGCGCTCAATCTCTACTCCGGATTTGCCCGTGCCATGGAGCAGGTGCGCAACGATTCACTCGCCTGGATGGCGCCCTATTATGAGATGGGGTTGGTCGACCGCGACGTCCGCCGCGTGGTGACCAAGACACCGATGCCCTATGGCCTCAAAGCCGCGCGCCACGTGCTGGAAACCGTGACGCAATATGTCCACGAGCAAGGGCTATGCGATCGCCGCGTGGACTTGGAGGAAATTTTTGCTCCGAACACGCTCGAGCTGTAATGATCACGCGGCGGACCCATCTTGCGGGTTTGGCCGGCTTGGCGGCAGGCGCCGGCTTTTCCCGAAGCGTGCATGCCGCCGCGCCCATGTGGGGCGTTCCGCCCGAAGGCACCGGTTATCGCATCAAGCATATCTCCTATACCGATCAGGGCGGGAAGTCCGACGGCGTTCAGATCATGCTCAACCGGCGGCATCTCTATATCGGCCATCAATTCAATGACGGCCTTTCCATCATCGATGCCACAGACCCGCGCAATCTGAAGCCGGTCGGGGAGCTGAACACTGGGCCAAATACGGCCGCACATCATTTGCAGGTTGCTAATGACCTGATGCTGGTGGGCAACGGCGCCAATGTAATGGCGATGCAATCCTACGATGACGCGCGCGGCTATTTCGAGCATACGCTCGCCGACAGCATCACCAAGAAAATGCCGTATCGCGCCGGACTCTCGATCCACGATATCAAAACCGATCCCGCGCACCCGCGCGAGATCGCTTTCCTGCAAATGCCCGGCCTCGGCATCAACCGCCTGTGGTGGACCGGCGGCCGCTATGCCTATGTCGCCGCGCATTTCGACGGCTTCACCGATCACATTCTGTGCATCGTCGATGTCAACAACATCACCAAACCCGAAATCGTCTCGCGCTGGTGGCTGCCCGGAATGAACCGCGCGGCGAAGGAGCCGGACACCACGCCCAAAGGCAAACGCTACGCGCTGCATCATATGATCGTCGCCGGAAATCGCGGCTACGGCGCGTGGCGCGACGGCGGAATGACCATCCACGACATCAGCGACGCCGCGCATCCGAAGCTGCTGTCGCACATCAACTGGTCGCCGCCTTTTGCCGGTGGAACGCACACCACCCTGCCCTTACCCGGTCGCAAGCTGGTTTTGGTTGCCGAAGAATCAAATGCCGAGAATTGCGCCAAGGGCCTGTTCTACACCTGGGTGGTGGATGCCCGCGTCGACACGAACCCGTTTTCGATCGCCACGCTGCCGACGCCGAAAGACCGCGATTATTGCCGGATGGGGAATTTCGGGCCGCATAATCTGCACGAGAACCGGCCCGGCTCGTTCGAAAGCGAGCAGACGATCTTCGCCACCTATCACAATGCCGGCGTGCGGGTGTTCGATATCGGCAACGCTTTCGAACCGAAGGAGATCGCCTATTGGGTCCCGCCTGCGCCGAAAAAGCTTATCGACACCCATACCGGCGTCGCGCTTGCACCGCAGACTTGCGATGTTTACGTCACGCCGGAAGGCGTGATGTATGTAAGCGACTGGAACGCCGGCCTGCACGTGCTGCAATATGAGGGATGAAGGCGGAATTCATCGCGGTCCCCCCTTCCGCTCGCCTTCGGCGAGCACCTTCCCCCACGTGGCGCGAAGCGCCGGAAGGGGGGCAATGTCGCACTTACGAACCTGGTAGCGGCGGCGTCTCTACCGGCACTTCAGGATTGCGTCACGTGTTCCCCAGTGGGCGCAGACAAAGGTATCGGTGAACGGATTGGACGCGCGATGTGGTTGCGGATGGCCATCGCGAAACCGAACGTGACGAGGCTGGTCGCGGTCATGCAGGCGAAATAGCCGACCGATCCCCCGAGATGCAACGAGTAAACACCGGCATAGGCGCTGGCCATTGCGCCGAGCCGCCCTATGGCAGAAGCCGCACCAGTCCCGGTCGAGCGGAACGCGGAGGGATAAATATGAGTCGCCACCACGTAGACGGACGTGAGCAGGCTCACGACAAAGATATTTTCGACGAGCAGCATGACCAACAAATAGCCGATCTGCGGCTCGGTCAGCGGTAGCGACATCAGAACAAGCGTTCCTGCCGCGGCGCCAAGCGCAAATCCGCCAATGGCGCGGCGCGATCCCCAGCGCTGGATCGAGAGTCCAATGAGCGGCGAACCAAAACCGCCCAGCGACCAGGCGCTGAGGCTTCGGCTGGTGGTTTGCAGGCTCAAACCTTGCCCCGCCAGCATTCCGGGCGCCCAATTCAGCACGATGTAGGACGTCATATAGGCGAAGAACCCCATGCCCCAGAGGCAAAACGTGTCCCATCGCATGCCGGGCGCGAACAAAGCCGACAGGCCGGCCTTCTGTCCCACCGCCGCGCTTTCTGAGATTTCGGCGTTCTCCGGCAGCGCCAGATTCATCCGTCGCAGCAATCTGAAGATTTCATTCCGGTTGCGCGGATCGCGCGCGAGATAGCGCGGACTTTCCGGCAAAACGAGCCAGAAAAACGCCGCGAATAACAGCGGAATCGCTCCGCCGGCTTCGAACAGGGCCGGCCAGCCGTAACGCGGAAGGATGAGGGAGGCGACCAGACCGGCGAGCACAATGCCGAACGGAATAAACAGCAACCCGATGGAAACAGCGAAAGCCCGCCGCCGCTGCGGCGTGAATTCGGCGATCAGCGTGGCGCAGTTGGGAATCAGCGCGCCGAGCCCGAGGCCGGCGACGAAACGCGCCAATGACAAGGTGAGGATGCTTCCGCTCAGCGAGGCGGCGAAATTCATGATGCCGATGAACACCATGGACCAGATCACGCCGCCGCGCCGGCCGATGCGGTCGCCGATCATTCCGCCAAGCGCGTTTCCGGCGGCGACGCCGATCAGGCCAATGGCAAGCGGCGCGGCAAAGGGTTCGCGCGGCAGATCCCAGGCTTTCATCAGAGCAGGAATCGAGAGGCTAATGAGCTGATTGGTCAGGCCTTCGATGACAAAGGCGAGCGAAGCGAGGACCAGAACGCCGATCTGGAAGGTGCCCCAGCGGCCCTGATCCAGCGCCTCGCCAATGGTTGACCGCGTCCCAGCCTCTTCAGCTCTCATGAAAGCGACCGAAACATGCTCCTCGCCAATGCACAAGGCATGCTGGTAGAATAACGGCACAAATCAGGGAGAAAACGAATGAGCCGAACGATTGTGCTTGCTGCCGCCGCTCTGCTGGCCACGTCCTATGTCGCGAGTTTCGGCGCGGCGAACATACCGGCCAATATCGCAGCCGCTGTTGCCGATCCGAACCGGCCGAAGGCGAATGTCGATCAAGACGCCTCGCGCAAGCCGGCGGAAATGCTGGCCTTCACCGGTGTGAAGCCGGGCGACAAAGTGGTCGAGCTCGTTCCGGGCGGCGGTTATGTGACGCGGCTCTTGAGCAAGGCCGTCGGTCCAACCGGCAAAGTCTACGCCGTGAACTTGCCTGCCTTCCCCGACCGCATGAAGGCCGGGATCAAGACCGTCACCGACAATCCCGCCTATTCGAACGTCACGGTTCTGGAGCAGGACCCGGGCGAATTGAGGCCCCCCGAACCGGTCGATATCGTTTGGACGTCGGAAAATTATCACGATTTCCAGAACAACGGCCCATTCAAGGCCAATACGATGGCGATGGACAAAGCGGTGTTCGCCGCGCTGAAACCAGGCGGCCTCTTTGTCATCACCGACTATGTTTCGGCGCCCGGCACCGGAATGACGCTAACCCAAACGCTGCACCGGATCGATCCGGCAGTGATCAGGCAGGAGGTTCAGGCGGCGGGTTTCATGCTGGTCGAGGAATCGAACGCCTTGATGAATCCGAACGACAAACTCACGGAGCGTTCGCACCAGGATTCCTCACAGATCATGCTGAAATTCCGCAAACCGCGGTAAGCCCGCATTACGCTCTGTTTCACCTCCCCTTGTGGGGAGGTCGAAATTTGCGGGGCAAATTTCGGGTGAGGGTGAACGCTTCGAAATCCCCCACCCGCGAATTCGCTGAAGCGTGAAATTCGCGTTTCGGCCTACGACAGCTCCGCTGTCGCCGATCGGCCTCAACCCCACCAGCGGGACGCGGAATTTCGCGTCCATGGTATGTTACGCAAACCGCCATAATTGCCGGTCTTAGGTCACCATTGCCTGTCCAACGCCTCAAAGCCAGGCGCAGAGGTCGCGTCCAAGATCAAATTAGAAAGTTAGATTGTGCCGGTACGGAACGTAATATTCGATCTTGGCGGTGTTCTTCTTGATTGGAATCCCGGCTCAATTCTTGAGCGGTGTTACGCGGAGCATGCGAACCAACAAACCATGCGGGATGCTCTTTTCCGGCATGAGGATTGGGCCACTTTCAATCGGGGTGAGGTGTCGGAACGCGAACTAATCCAGCGAGTCAGTCGGAGAACCGGTTTCTCGCCTGATGAACTAATTCGGGTTTTGGATATTGTACGGGACTCGTTGGTTGAAAAGTTAGAAACGGTTGCGTTGCTTAAGGCACTGCACGGGCGTGGCGTGCCTCTTTATTGCCTCTCCGATATGCCGACATCAGTATTCAGTCATGTGAGGCAGCGGTATGACTTTTGGAGCGTCTTTCAGGGAATTGTAGTTTCGGGCGAAGTGCGGATGATGAAACCCGGGCGGGCGATTTTCGAGCATCTCCTTTCGCGTTACCAAATCAGCGCGGAAGAGACTGTGTTCGTTGACGATCACCCACCCAACATCGAAGGTGCTCGTGCCGTTGGGCTCCATACAATATTGTTTTTCGACGCGGCGCAGTGTCGTCGAGAACTTCGTACCCGCTTAAACTTGCCCGACCTCTGATCGTTAAATGCGTGACTCGTTCTCCCACCTCCCCCTTGTGGGGAAGTCGAAAATTTGCGGAGCAAATTTCGGGTGGGGGTGGACGCTTCGAAATCCCCCACCCGCGAATTCGCGTGCCTCCGCACAAGGAAGGGGAGGCGAGACCGGCGTCTCATTCGTCCGTCGGGAAGCCGGCGTGGCGGAGCCAATATTGCCAAGCCCGGTCGAAACCTTCGCCGGGCCGGCCCTTGTTCTGACGGGCGCGGATTTTTTCCACTTCACCCGGAGTTAAAAACGTCACTGGTCCGAATGCCTGGGCCTTCAATTGCAACTGAGCGTTAATCTCGAGCATCACCGCCGCATAGACGGCTTCGCGCAGCGATCCCCCCGCAACCGTCGAACCATGGCCGCGCATCAGGATCGAAGTCCGCCCCGCAAGCGCGCGCGCAAGATCGCGCCCCTGCGCCATGTCGGCGACCAGCATGTCGGTATCGCCAAAATTGATCTGCGGATCCCACACCGGCACATCGGCGCCGATGGTGGCGCAGACATGCATGATCGGGCGCAGCTTCTCGCCGATCACGCTGAACGGCACCACGCTGTAGCTGTGGCTGTGGACGACGGCCTGCACGTCGGGCCGCGCTTCATAGATCGCGCCATGGATGAAGCGTTCGAGGTAGGGTTTGCCGCTTCCCTTCACCGTCGCGCCATCCAGCGTGAACTGCATGATGTCGGTGGCTTCGATCAGCTCCGGTGCGCGGCCGCGCGACAGCAGGAATGTCTTCGGGTCTTCCGGATGACGCAGGCTGACATGACCGAAGGCGTCGCAAACTTTTTCCGCGGCGAGAATGCGGTTTGCGATCGCCAGTTCTTCGATTGCGCTTTTCAAATCGGACATCTGCGTTCTCTTCCCCACCCGAAATTTGCTGCGCAAATTTCGACCTCCCCTCAAGGAGGAGGTGGAATCTTTTTATAAGATGAAACTTACGGCGCCGAGGGAGCCGAGCTCGTGTGCGTCGATGATGACCCGCCGCTCCTTGATGCGCAATTCGCCGCTCTCGCGCCGCAGAATGTAGCGATAGGCGCCGGCATATTCCCGCACCCGCTCGTAGCGGCGAAAGCGGTTGCAGATGAAATTCGCCGCCACCGTCACGAGATCGCCGTCGCGTCCGACAATGCGTACATTCGAGATCAGCCGGCGCGTGCGCGAATGGGGATATTCGGCGTGACATTCGGGACTCATCAGCCGCTTCACGCGTTCCCGGATGCGCACGATATCATCGGCGAGGATGAACAAAGTCGTGCGGTGATCGCCCTCGGGATGATCGTTGGGCGGTACGTAATAGGCGGCATCGTCGGTCAAGAGGCCGAGCCATTCTTCGAGCCGCCACTCGTCGAGCAGCGCGGCCTCGCGGTAAAGCAGGTCCTCGACTTCGGCGCGCGAAACAGTCTCGGCCATTACGCGGCCTCCATCATCTGACTCCAGCGCCGCCAGAAAATGCGCAAATGGTGCTCGTCGCTGTTGAGCTGGTCGCCCTCGCGTCCCATGCCGCGCGACATTTCCGTCCAGCGGTCGTCCTGCCAATTGGCAAGCCCCTGCTGCACCAATTCCAATGCCTCGACATCGTCGGGCGTAGCGAAGCCGCCGGGACCATAAAACGTAAGGAACGCATCCAGCCGCCGCGCGCGCGCCGCTTCGCTTTCCTCAACCGGTCCGAGCGCCCAGGCCGTGACATGCATCTTGGCGGGTCCATCGGGAAAGAAAGTGCGCACCGTGACGGATGAGCCGTCATTGATCACCAGATTGGGGAAGACTACCAGATTGCGGTTGGTGTCGGCGACGCGCTTGGCGCGTTCGGGACCCAGGCGCTGCACCAACTCGCGGCGGATTGCTTCCATCTCGGGTTTGGCCGCCTCGCCATAGATGGGAATCCAGGCCGCAACCGGCCGGCCGCGGAAATTGATGTTGTCGGTGGTGAAGTGACCATTGCCGAGATCGACGGCGAGCCCTTTGGTCGGAAGCACGCGGCCCTCGGTCGGGCGATCGATCTTCACCCCGGAATTTTCCATGTAGTTCAGCCACGTCGCATGGGTGCTCGGCAGGTGATAATCGTCGACGCTGTTCTCGACCATCAGCTTCCAATTGGCGCTGATGTCGTATTCCTGAGCGCCCGCCACGATCTCCATCTTTCCCGACGGCGATTGATCGAGCACGAGATCGATATAATCCGTCGCGCGCCCCAAATAGTCGCGCAAATCCGGCGCGCCCGCGTCGAGATTCAAGAACCAGAAATCGCGGTAGGATTCAAAACGCGCCGGACGTTTGAGGCCAAGCGCCGACTTGTCCAATTCGCCCTTATAGGCCTCCTCGCCCGGAATGATTCCGAGCGCGCCGTCATTGCGATAGGCCCAGCCGTGATAGACGCAGCGGAAACTGCGCCGCGAGCCTTCGGGCTCGGTGCAAACGACGGCGCCGCGATGGCGGCAAGTGTTGAGAAAACAATGGAATTCGCCCCGCATGTCGCGGTTGAAAATCACCGGCCGGCCGACGACCTTGCGGGTGACGAAATCGTTGGCGGTCTTCAGCTCCGAGGAATGGCCCACATAAATCCAGCATTTGGCAAAAACCTTCGCCATCTCGTCTTGCAGAACGGAGGCCGACACCAGCGCTTCCCGGTCCAGCAGGAAGCGTTTCTTGTCCGCATCATCGATAATGTAGCTGTGCTTCATGCAAAAGTCCTTCACGCAGCCGGAAAGCCATGGCGCCTTGATCTATCCGATGTTATGCGGGATCGCCAATCGCATCGATCAAATCCGCTATGCACGACACCGTTAAGGACAAGCACTGGCACGAACCCAAGGCGGGCGAAAACGCGGGTTTCGGCGCTTTCCAGCGCCCCAAGCTTCCCTATGACCGCTTCATGGAGGACGAGGGCATCCCAGTCTATCGCGGCATCGGCGCCCGGAGTGTGCAGGAGCTGCCGATGGCGCCATGGAAGCGGCTTGGCGGGCGCGGGACCTATATCCAGCTTTACGGCACCGAAGGCCTTTGGGGCATGTATGTGGTCGAAGTACCTCCGGCGGGCGCGCTCAACGTCGAACGACATCTCTACGAGAAAGTGGTGTTCGTGGTTGAAGGCCGCGGCTCGACCGAAGTGTGGCAGAACGACGAAGCCAAACGCCACGTCTTCGAATGGCAAAAGGGTTCGCTGTTCACCATTCCGCTGAATGCGCCGCATCGCATCGTCAACGCCTCGCGCGCGCCGGCGATCCTGCTCTGCGGCACCTCCGCGCCGAACATCATCAATCTGCTGGATGATGTGAATTTCGTGTTCAAATCGGATTACGCCTTTCGCGGGCGGTTTTCCGGCGCCGGGGATTTCTTCAAGCCGCGCGACGATATCGAGCCCGATCCGGTGCGCGGCCTCGCCATGCGGCGGAGCAATTTCATCCCCGACATCATCGCGACCGATCTGCCGTTGGACAATCGCCGCTCGCCCGGCTACCGCCGCATGGAGCCGATGATGGCCGGCAACCGCTTCTATCAATTCATCGGCCAATACGAGACCGGGCGTTATTCCAAAGCGCACAAGCATCACTCGACCGCGGTGCTGATCTGTTTGAAGGGGCGCGGCTACACCTACACCTGGCCGGATGCTTTGGGCGCCACGCCCTGGCGCGACGGCCTCGCGGATAAGGTGCTGCGTCAGGATTACGACTATGGCGGCATCGTCACGGCAGCGCCGATGAGCGGCGACTGGTTTCACCAGCATTTCGGCATCGCCAAGGACGGATTGCGCGTGCTTGCTTGGCATGGGCCGAACAACCATCCCGCGCTGAAGGCGGGCCGGCCTGGCGAGCAGATGAAAGATATTTGGGCAATCGATCTCAACAAAGGCGGTAACGCCATCCCCTATCATTTGGAGGATCCGGCGCTGCGCCGGGAATATGAAGAGACGCTCGCGCGCGAAGGGCTGAAATCGCGCATGGAGCCGCGGTTTTACGACGAAAGCGGCGCCGCAGCAGCGGACACAATCGGAGGGTTTTGAGCCGGGCCCTTTGCGGGCAAGGCTGGTTTTGCCATACTTCGCAGATGCAGCAAAACCTCTTCGCGGCCGCCACGGGTGCCCAGAGCAGAACCGCCGACCTGGCGATCTATTCCAAATATCGGCTGGGCGGCGCTTTCGACGAAATGTTCGCCATCGACGGCACGGTTAGGCCGCCCTATGCCGAGCTGCACCGCCGCATTGCAGAGCTCTCTCCCGATGAACTCCGGCAGGGTCAGCAGGCGTGCGAACAGTCCTTTCTCCATCAGGACATCACCTTCACGGTCTATGGTGACAGCCAGACCACGGAACGCATCATTCCAACTGATCTTCTGCCGCGCATCATCACGGCGGCGGAATGGAAACGCCTCGATGCGGGGCTCAAGCAGCGGATCGAAGCGCTGAATCTTTTCCTGCACGACATTTACGCAGAAGGCCGTGTGCTCAAAGATGGGCTGGTTCCGCGCGAGCTTATTTACCGCTCGAAGCACTACCGGCGGGAAATGCGCGGCGTTTCGGTGCCGCACGGCGCCTATGTCAATGTCTGCGGCACGGACCTCGTAAGGCGGGAAGACGGCAAATTTGTCGTGCTGGAAGATAATCTTCGCGTGCCGTCCGGCGTTTCCTACATGCTTGCCAATCGCGACGTGGTGCGCCGCGTGTTTCCGGCCATTTTCCGCAGCGTAGGCGTCAGCCCGATCGAGCACTATCCGCAAGATCTGCTGCAAATGCTCAAATCGCTCGCTCCGGCCAAAGACGAGATTTCGATCGTGGTGCTTTCGCCGGGCGTGTTCAACTCAGCCTATTTCGAACACGCGTTCCTGGCGCGGCAAATGGGCGTCGAGCTGGTCGAGGGCCGCGACCTGGTCGTCAACGACAATGCCGTCTACGCGCGCACGACTTCGGGCTTGAAGCGCGTCGATGTCATCTATCGCCGCATCGACGACGATTTCATGGATCCGCTGGCGTTCCGCTCCGACTCGACGCTGGGCGTTGCCGGCGTGTTCAACGCCTATCGCGCCGGCAATGTCGTGATCGCCAACGCGCCCGGCACCGGAATTGCCGACGACAAAGCCGTCTATGCTTATGTTCCGAGGATGATCCGTTATTACCTGGCCGAGGAACCGATCCTCGACAATGTCGAGACATTTCTCTGCCGCGAGCCGAAAACCCTTGCCCATGTCCTCGCCAATCTCGAGAAACTGGTGGTCAAGGCGGTCGGCGAATCCGGCGGTTACGGCATGCTGGTCGGCCCGCACGCGTCCAAGGCGGAGCGAGATGCGTTCGCGCAAAAACTGAAAGCGGAGCCGGATAACTACATTGCGCAGCCGACGATACAGCTTTCCACCGTGCCATGCTTTGTCGACGGCGGCATCGAAGCGCGCCATGTCGATCTGCGTCCCTTCATTCTGCATGGCGCGGAGACGACGATCGCTCCCGGTGCGCTGACGCGCGTTGCACTGAAACGCGGCAGTCTGGTGGTCAATTCCAGCCAGGGCGGCGGATCGAAAGACACTTGGGTCCTACGGCGATGACGGTTCGGAGGGGGCCCGCGTGCTGAGCCGTGTCGCAGACAATCTCTATTGGATGAGCCGCTATCTGGAGCGCGCCGAGCACGTGAGCCGGCTGTTAGCGGTCAAGCTCGAAACCATGATCGAGCAGTCCGGGGAGCATGCGGAAATCTCGTGGCGGCGAATTATTGCCGCGCTTTCGGGCGACAAATTCGCATCCACGGAGACCATAGAAGCGTTTGCGGCAACACAGGCGCTGGCATTCGACCGGCTCAACCCATCGTCACTCATCAACTCCCTTCGCCTCGCCCGCGATAATGGCCGCCAGGTGCGCGAACAGATCTCGACGGAAATGTGGAACCGGCTCAATCGCCTGCATCTCAAGCTTAGTCCGGTGAACCTCGCCGCAATCTGGGACGATCAGCCATCGCATATCTTCCGCGATATTGTCGACGATTTGTATATGCTCGAAGGGATCGTCTATTCGACCATGCGCCACAGCGAAGGCTGGGATTTCCTGCAGCTTGGACGCTATATCGAGCGCGCCCAGCTTGTGACGCGTCTGCTCGACATCCATTTCGGCCCCGCATCGCGGGCCGGCGCGTCACCGAATTATGTAGACTGGATAACGCTTCTTCGCTTCTGCACCGGCTTCGAGGCCTACTGCAAAGTCTATACCGCAGCCATTCGGCGCAACCGCGTGGCGGAGTTCCTCCTGTTCGATGCGGGTTTCCCGCATTCCGTGCGGTTTGCGGTCGAGCGGCTGGCCGAAGCGCTTGGGCGCGTGGCGGTCGGCGCTCCGGCGGCACGGCGCTGGGCCTGCGAAAGGCTCGCGGGACGGCTCAAGGCGAGCATGGATTTCGGCCAAATCGACGAGCTGATGGGCAGCTCCATCGACGCGTTCCTCGCCAATATCAGCGCGCAATGCGAGCAGATCCACAATGCTGTCTATGCCGCCTATATCGGTTACGACGCCGAGTCGGCGCTTTAAAGGGGGAAATTTTGTTCTACTCGATACGTCATGTCACGCGCTTCCGCTATTCAAGTCCTGTGCGGGAAAGCGTGATGGAGTTGAGGATGCAGCCCCGCTCGGAGTCCCATCAGGCGCTGCGTAATTTCCAGATCGCGACCCATCCCCACGCGCAGCTTTATGCTTATACGGACAATTTCGGCAACGCCACCTACCACTTCAACGTCCTCAGGGAGCACGCAGAGCTCCGCATCGAGGTTCAATCGGTGGTCGAAATCAATCCCGCGCCGCCCTTACCCGAGGCGGCGGATTCCCTGGAATGGCAACGCTACAACAATCTGAATCTCACAGCCGAGCATTACGATTTTCTCGGGCCGTCGACGTTTGCGGGCCCATCCGATGCGCTGCGGGCATTCATGGCCGCGCAGCAGCTGGACAAGCCCGAAGGTGATACGTTCACGGCGCTGAAACGTCTCAGCAGCATTATTTATACGGCATTGGATTATGAAGTCGGCGTCACCCAGGTGCATTCGCCGATCGAGCATCCGCTGGAGGCCGGCCGCGGCGTGTGCCAGGATTTTGCCCACATCATGATCGCCGTCGCTCGGAGCTGGGGCATCCCGATGCGATACGTCTCCGGTTATCTTTACCATCGCCGGCAGGACAAGGATCGCTCCGGCAATGATGCCACCCATGCCTGGGCTGAGGCATATCTTCCGAGCTTCGGCTGGGTCGGCTTTGATCCCACCAACAACATTATCGCCGGCGAACGTCACATCAGGGTGGCCGCCGGACGCGATTACGCCGACGTTCCTCCGGCGCGCGGAACGTTCAAAGGCGATGCCGCCAGCGAGCTTGCCGTTGCCGTCAACGTCGAGCCTACGTCGGCGCCGATCCGCCATGAGGAATTTCTGCGCGTGGCACGCCCGATGAGTACACCGAGCGGAAAGACCGCCGCGGCCGAGCGGCAGCAACAGCAGCAGCAATAGGGCGCAAACGCCGGGCTGTTAGATTGTGATCTTGCCTTCCAGGTAAAGCACGGCATTGCCGGCGATGCTGACGCGATCGCCATCGAGGGTGCAGCGCAGAACGCCGCCGCGCTGCGAGATTTGGCGGGCGTTGAGCCGCGTCTTACCCAAGCGGGCCGCCCAATAGGGTACCAGCGTGCAATGCGCCGAGCCGCAGACCGGATCCTCGGGGATTCCTTGGCGGGGAGCGAAAAAACGCGAAACAAAGTCGATGCCACCCTCGCCAGGCGCGGTAACGATCACCGCCCAGCAATCGAGCTTGGCCAAAGCGGAAAAATCGGGATTGAGCGCAGCGACTTCGGCGGCGCTTTTGTAAACTGCGAGACAATCTCGCGCCGACAGCGCTTCTGCCGGCGCTTTGCCAAGCGCGGCTTCGAGACCCGCGGGAGGCGGACTGCGCACCGCGGGCCGCGAGGGAAAATCCATTCGTAGCAGATCGCCTTCGCGTTTCACCCGAAGAACACCGGCTTTCCGAGTCTGAAAGGCGACTTCGTCGCGATCCGGTTCTAAGAAGCGGAAGATGATGTAAGCCGAGGCAAGCGTCGCGTGACCGCAAAGATCGACCTCGGTTGTCGGCGTGAACCAGCGCAGCGCGTAACCGCCGCTCTCGCGCACAAAGAACGCAGTCTCTGAAAGATTGTTTTCGGCAGCAATGGCTTGCAGCGTCGCATCCGGCAGCCAAGCGTCGAGCGGACACACTGCGGCAGGGTTGCCGCCGAAAACGCGATCCGTGAAGGCATCCACTTGGTAGAGCGGCAATTGCATCGGCAATGTCCTGAAATGAGGCGTTATGTTGACACGTCAATATCAGACGCTCAACATCGCGCCCGAAATGGGAGGGATTGGCCATGATGGATCGGCGTCGGTTCTTCTACTTGACAGCAGGCGCGGCATTAATTGCACGCGCGCCGAATTTGCTCGCGGCCGCGCCGCAATACGATCTGATCATCAGAGGCGGGCGCGTCATCGACCCCTCGCGCCGGGTCGACGCAATCCGCGACGTGGCGATCGCAAATGGCCGCATCGCCGCGGTCGAGGCGAATATTCCCGGCGCTGCTGCCGAAACGATCGACGCGCGCGGGAAACTGGTCGTGCCGGGGCTGATCGATATCCATACCCACACCGCGCGCACCGCCGACGGTCCGCGGCTGGTGCTTGCCGACGGGGTCACGGGATGGATCGATGCGGGCTCGCAAGGCGCGGACCACATCACCGACACGATTGCGGTCGCCAAAGCGGCGCCGCAGCAGGCCCGCGTGCTGATCAATATCGGGCGTGCCGGAATCCTTCCCGAAGGCGACACCATGGACTTACGGCGTGCCGATGTGGATGCGTGCCGCAACGCCATAGCGCGCAACCGCGACATGATCGCCGGTGTCAAGGCGCGTCTGTCGCGCGATGTGGCCGGCCCGAACGATTATGAGGTGCTCCGCCGCACGCAGGAGGTTGCGACATCGTTCAATCTTCCGGTGATGATCCATATGGGGCAGACGGTTACGCCGCTGGGCAAGCTGATCGTCATGTTGAAGCCCGGCGATATCGTCACCCATATGTTCGCGCCGCCGCCCAACAGCATCATCGACGACAATGGCCGCATCCTCCCGGAAGTCATCGCTGCCCGCCGCCGCGGCGTGTGGTTCGACGTGGGCAATGGCCAGACCGGACATATGAGATGGGATACCGTCGATGCCATCATGAAGGCCGGCTTCTTGCCCGACACCTTCTCCACCGACTGGAACGTGAACGCTCACATGACGGGAGTCATCGACCTTCCCAATTGCATGTCAAAATTCCTGATGCTCGGCATGCCGCTCGATCAGGTGATCGCGGGCGCGACCGTCAATGCCGCACGAACCTTCCCGGTATTCCGCGGCCGCGGCACCCTTAACGCCGGCGCGCCTGCCGATGTCGCCATTCTCGATCTGCGGCAAGGCAATTTCGAATTCCTCGACAATTTCAACAACAAGCGCGTGGGGAATCAGAGGCTGTTTCCAAGCGGCACCGTGCTCGCCGGCAAGCGGGTCGCGACGCAGGCGTAAACACCCTCTCGGGCCGACCTCCCCCTGGTGGGCCCACAAGGGGGAGGCGACTACTGTTCCTTTGCGGCGTGGGAGAAGACGTAGACCGATACCGCTTTGAGCTCTTCCGGCTTCAGCTTGCCGTCGAATGCCGGCATGACGCCGCGCCGCCCCTTGGTGATCGATTCGACGATCGACGCCTTATCGGAACCGTATAGAAACAACTCCTTCCGGGTCAGATTGGTGGACCCAAGCGCCGGATTGCCGGTAGCGTCTTCCTCGTGGCAGTCAAAGCAATTGCCTTTTGCATTGTCGAGAAAGAGCACCTTGCCGCTCTCGGCTTTGGCCGCATCGGCCTGCTGTCCGCTGATCTGCAGAACATATTCCGCGAGCTCGTCAATTTCCTGCGGCGTCACGGTTTTGATTTTGCCGTAATCCTCGAGGTCATGCTGATTGCGATATTGCGGATCGAACGCGAGCATATCGGCTTCCACCCCCCGCGCGTTGGGATTTCCCGAACGGACGCCATACCGCACCGTCCATTCGACATCCGAAGGAAGCTTGTTCACTCCGCCGGATTCCAGATCGTCGCCGGAAAAACGCCAATCATTGTCAGTCAGATCCGGCGCATGCGCCTCGGCTTTGCCTTTGAGGTCTTCGCCATGACAGGCGGCGCAATTCTTGTCGTAGACATTCTTGCCCAGCACTGTCGCGCCGGCATTCAGGCGGGTGGATTTGACGATGTCATTGACCGGAACGGCTGCCAATTCCTCGGGTCTTGCAAGGAATTCGCCATATTCATCTTCGGTCGGCGCTGCGCCGAGCGGATGTCCGCCGGCCGGCGTCTGACGGGTATTTTGCGCTTGCGCGACGGGCGCCGAGGTAACCCCCGATTGATTGCAGGCGGCAAGCGTCAATGCGGCACAGGCGATAAACGCGAACCGAGAATTGTTTCCCATAGCATCGCCCCCTTAAGAAGAATTGCCGGTAATCAATTATACGCAGCAGGATAGAGCTTCCCGCAAGCAATTTTCCTCTAACCGGAAATCGCCTCCAAGCGGCGATTGGTGGTCGCCGGGCCAAGCAAGGCAATGGAAAGGGCGGCCACCAGCATGCATCCGGCGATAAAACCGAAAACCCCGGCTGAACCGAAGCGGTCGAGAAAGAAAGCAATAAAGAACGCGCTGAACACAGTGGAAAGCCGGCTCCACGAATACACAAAGCCGACGGCGCGGGCGCGGATACGCGTGGGATAAAGCTCGGCTTGATAGGTGTGGTACAGGAACGACATGACGTTGTTGGAAAGCGTCACCAGCACGCCAAACAGGATAAGCGGCGCGGCGAGCCTGGTCGCGCCGAAAGCGATACCGAATGCTCCAACGCAGAGTGCAGACGCGGCGAGCAGCCATTTGCGTTCGCAGCGATCGGCGAAAGCTGCGCCGAACAGCGGGCCGAACGGCGCGGCAATTGCGATGATGAAGGTGTATTGCAGGCTTTGGGTCACGGCGATTCCTTCGTTGATCAGGACCGTCGGCACCCAATTGGTGAAGCCGTAAAACCCCACGGCTTCGAAAATATTGAACAGGATCAGCATCAGCGTTCGCGGCAGATAGATGCCCTGCCATATCTCGCCAAAACCGCGGCTTGGCGCAGGCAATTCGGGCGCGGAAATTGGCGGCAGCGGCCCGCGCAGGTCCGCCTCGACGCTTTTCTCGAGCGCGGAAATCGCCTGCTCCGCCGCCATAACTTTGCCATGGCTCGCCAGCCAGCGTGGACTTTCCGGCACGCGCAAGCGAATCCACCATACGAATACTGCGCTTATGCTGCCGATCAGCACGACCCAGCGCCAGCCGTCGAAACCAAAGGGCGTTATCGGCACCAATTGCCAGGCCAGGAACGCGACGATCGGCACAACGGAAAACTGCACGACCTGGTTAACCGCGAAAACCCGCCCGCGATGCGTTCTTGGCACCAATTCGGCGAGATAAGTATCGATCGTGACCAGCTCCACGCCGATGCCGATGCCGGAGATGAACCGCCATAGATCGAGTCCAAACGCACCGGTTTGGAACGCCATGACGACGCTCGCGGCGGTGTACCACAGCAGGGAGAAGGTGAAGATGGTCCGGCGGCCGAAGCGATCGGCGGCAAAGCCGAACACAATCGTGCCGATGAAAAGACCAAAGAACAGCGCCGCGACGAAGCTGGCAAGACCGGCCAGGCCGAACAGGCCCGGCGTTGTCGGCGCGAGGATTCCGCTCTTCACCAGACCCGGCGCGATATAGCCGGTGAACATCAAATCGTAGAATTCGAAGAAGCCGCCGAGCGACAAAAGAATGACGCGGAGCCATAGCGTCCGCGTCATCGGCAGGCGATCCAGACGCGCGGCAACCAGACCGGCCGCGTCTTCCGTTTCGCGCGGCGGCGCGGCCTTAAGCGAGCTGCGCCACAATTGCGCGAAATTCTTGGTCGCTCACCAGGCGCTTTTGCGTGGTTCCCAGCGTCTTGACCTGCTCAAGAATGCCGGCGTGCTTTTCGGCAGGGGCGCTGAGGCCCAACTCGTCGAGCTTGATCTTGATGCTGGCAAGCCCGCTTTTCTTGCCCAGTGCGATCTTGCGATCGGCGGCAACAATATCGGCCGAGTAAGGCTCGATCGCAGCCGGCATATGGAATTGGGCGGCAACACCACCGCTTTCGCGCGTGAAAAGGTACTTGCCGGCAATCGGCTTCCAGTCATCGACCGTGTAATTGCCGCACTTCTGCACCAACTGCGATATCTCGCGCGCTTTGCTCAGATTCAATTCGACCGGCACCTTGTAGAGGAACTGCAAGGCAAGAGCGACTTCGCAGATGTCGGCATTGCCGGCGCGCTCGCCCATTCCGTTGATGGTGCCCTGAATCCAATCGGCGCCGCCACGGACCGCGGCAATGGCGGCAGCAGTTGCGAGACCGAAATCATTGTGGCCGTGCCAATGGATGGGCACCGATTTTCCCACCCACGATCTGACTTGGCGGACGAGATATTCAGCCGTCTCCGGCGCACACACGCCGATCGTATCGACCACGGACACTTCGTCGGCGCCCGCTTCCAGAGCCGCGCTATAGACCTCGCGCAGGAAGTTGAGATCGGTGCGCGTGCTGTCCACAGCGAAGAAATTGACGCGCTCGATCCCGTTATCTTTCGCGTGCTTCACCGAGCTGATGATGCGCTCCAGGACTTTTTCGCGCGTAAAGCCGAAAGCCGTCATTTTCAGGTCGCTGGTCGAAATCTCGAGCAGCGTGTAGCGCGTGCCCAACTCGATATGGGCGTCGATGTCAGCCCGCACGCAGCGCGCGAAGCCCCAGATTTCCGAGCTTAAGTTTGCTGCCAGAATGCGCTCGACTGCCTGGGTATCGTCGTCCGAAACGCGGGGAAAGCCGGATTCAATACGCCCCACTCCAAGCTCGGCCAATTTGCAGGCGATGGCGAATTTGTCATCGGGTGAAAAAACGATGCCGGTCGTCTGCTCGCCGTCGCGAAGGGTCGTATCGTAAAAGCGAATCGTCTTGCTGCGATCGAAGCCCTTCTGAACGACATCCAGGTCGTTGAGTGGCGTGGTCCAAATCTGGTCTGCCCGGATGTTCATGCGTTTCCTCCTTGACGATTGGGAAGGTTATAGGCCGCAAGATCGAGCAATTTCAATCGGCCCGAATCCACGCAGCGATTAAGCAAATTTTTGTGTGACGCCTTCGGTCGCCATGCTACCAGAAGCGTGATCTTGGGAGCTTCCTGCAATGAAATTTGTTTCTTTTCGTGCCGCCGGCCGGTCGCGCTATGGCCTGGTTATACGCACCGGCATTGTCGATTTGACCAAGCACCGCAGCGAGCCCGATCTGAAATCGCTGATCGCCGCCGATGGCCTCGCCGCGGCCGCCAACGCCCATCAGGACGACAAGCCCGATTATCGCCTGGACGAGGTACAATTCGACGCGCTGATCCCGAATCCGGATAAGATCATCTGCATCGGTCTGAATTACTTCGAACATCGCAATGAGACCGGCATGACGGAACACGCGCGCCCCGCGATCTTCACGCGCTTCGCCGACACGCAGATCGGACATCTGGACGCCGTTGTGAGACCGAAGGCCTCCGAAGAATTGGATTACGAGGCCGAGCTCGCAATCGTCATCGGCAAGGGCGGGCGCTACATCAAAGAGAGCGAGGCCTTGGCGCACATCGCCGGTTACTCCTGCTACAATGACGTCTCGGTGCGCGATTATCAGCGGCACGCTAGCCAATGGTTGCCCGGCAAGAATTTCCCCGCGACCGGCCCCTTCGGTCCCTTCCTGGTGACGCCCGGCGAAGTGGGTCCATTGAAGGGCAAGAAAATTCAAACCCGAGTCAATGGCAATACGATGCAATCTTCGACGCTCGATATGATGATTTTTTCGCCGGCGCAGCTGATCGAATACATCTCCGGCTTCACTCCGCTTTATCCCGGTGACGTCATTGCTACCGGAACGCCGGGCGGCGTCGCCTGGGTGCGCAAGCCGCCACCCTGGATGAAGCCGGGCGATACGGTCGAAGTCGAAATCGATGGCGTGGGTTTATTGAAGAACAGCATTGTGGCGGAGGATAGGGGCGGCGGCTCTGCTTGATTCGCGGACAGGTTCTGTCAAGCTGCGGCGAACGGCCTCGCGGATAAAGGCTCGGGAGGAAATGCGATGCGAACGCTCGATGTCGCCGGGTTGATCGAAGGCAAGCTTGGCCGCGCGCAGATCACGATTGCGCTGTGGCTTTGCACCCTGATGGTCCTCGAAGGCTATGACATGCAGGCGCTGTCCTTCGCTACGCCGGCGATTTTGCGCGAATGGCAGGTCAGCCGCGCCGATTTCGGCTGGGTGCTGAGCGCCCATCTCATGGGCTATCTTTTCGGCGCCCTGACCCTGAGCTTTTTAGGAGACCGCGTCGGGCGCAAGAACATCATCGTCGCAGGCGCAGTGATCTTCGGCGCCTGTACCTTCGCGGCGGGTTTTGCCGCTTCCCCCGTCGAGCTCGGCCTTTGGCGTCTGGGCGCGGGATTTGGCCTGGGCGGCTCCATCCCGACCGGCATCGCGCTCGCCGCCGAATATATGCCGGCGCGCGTGCGCGCCACCACCATCGGGCTGATGTTCGTCGGCTACAATGTCGGCGCGGCCGTCGGCGGCTTCATCGCGGCCTGGACGATCGCGGATTATGGCTGGCCATCGGTATTCTATATCGGCGGCCTTGCCGCCATTCCGATGTTCATCGGCTTGGCTGTTGCCATTCCGGAATCGGTGCGTTTCCTGATCGTCAAGGGCGCTCCTTTGCCGGAAATTGCCGCCATCATCCGGCGCATCCGGCCGGCCCAGGATTTCTCGAATGTCACGCGCTACACGGTCGGCGAAGAGAGCCGGAAGAATTCACCGGCCAGCCTGTTTGCCGATGGCCGCGCCGCGGTGACCATCCTCCTCTGGCTGTCCTTCATTGCGAGCTTCACCGGGCATTATTTCATCACCGGCTGGATGCCGACGGTGCTTTCAGACGACGGTCTCTCGATTGCGCAGGCGAACAGCGCCATGGGCTTTTTCCAGCTCGGCGGCGCTTTCGGCAGCTTCTTGATCGCCTTCCTGCTCGACCGCATCGGGATTCGCGTGGTGGCGTTCACCTTCCTGGTCGCGACGCCTGTCGTTGCAGTGCTCGGAATGCAGATGGGTTATACGTTGCTGCTGGTGAACATGCTGGTCGCAGGAATTGGCGTGCTCGGCGGCCAAATCGGACTGAACGCCTTGGCCGGCACGATTTATCCCACCTATATGCGCGCGACCGGCGCAGGATGGGGGCTCGGCGTCGGGCGCATCGGATCGATCGCGGGCCCGATCATCGGCGGATTTCTGCTCAGCATGGGTCTGACGCGCCCCACGCTTCTTCTGCTCACAGCGATACCGTTGTTCTTCTGCGGGCTTGCGCTGTTCGCGTTGAATGCGGCCAGGCGCGCGCAAGGCGAGCGGGCCGGCGGGATGGCGCTTGCGAAGGCCGATTTCGCGCACTAGTTCGGAGTCATTCATGAAGAAACTCGCGCTGACGGCGGCCCTCGCCGATTACGATCATGTCCGCGACCTGGCTTTGGGCCGCGTTCAGGCTGATGGAATCGAGCTGAACTGCCTGACGCTTCCGATCGAGGAAATCTTTTTTCGTTTCATTGTCTATCGCGAGTGGGAAGTTTCGGAGATTTCGCTGGCCAAATATGTCGCGCTGACGGCCCAAGGCGACGACAGCTACTACGCGCTGCCCATCTTCCCGTCGCGCGTTTTCCGGCATTCCTCACTCTACGTGCGCAAGGACGGGCCGATCGCTAGAATCGAAGATCTGGCTCGCCGGCGCGTCGGCATTCCCGAATGGGCGCAGACTGCGGCGGTCTATTCGCGAGGACTCCTGCAGCATGAATACGGCATCGATCTGACGTCGATCGAATGGGTGCAGGCGGGCGTGAACCAAGCCGGCCGCATCGAAAAAGTGGACGTCCAATTGCCCAAAGGCGTGAAGCTCGCGCGAAGGACCGACAAATCGCTGAACGAAATGCTGTTGACCGGCGAAGTCGATGCAGTGCTTGCCGCGCGGCCCCCCGACGCCTTCATCGAGGGCAATCCTGCCATTCGCCACTTCTTCGAAAATTATCAGGAGGTCGAGGCGGACTATTATAGGAAAACCGGCATCTTTCCAATCATGCATGCCGTTGCGATCAGGCGAGACGTTCTGAAGACGCATCCCTGGATCGCGCGCAATCTGTACAAAGCCTTTGAAGAAGCGCGGCGCCGCAGCATAGCGCGCGCCCTCGATGGCACGGTCTCGCTATTCCCGATTCCCTGGGCGAACCACTATGCCGAACAAGGCATGGCGCAATTGGGGAAAGATTATTTTCCTTATGGAATCGAGGAAAACCGCACCACCCTCGCCGCTTTCCTCCGCTATGCGCACGAGCAGGGCGTCTGCAAACGGCCGCTCGATATCGAGGAATTGTTTCCGCCGCAGCTCCGCAGCTCGTATAAAGTGTAGGCGCCTCAAATCGTCATTGCGAGGCCGAAGGCCGAAGCAATCCAGACTTGCATCAACATGCTTTAGACTAGGACGAGTTCCCGATAGGTGAAGGCGATGGACCGAGAATCCGCGACCCGAAAGCGCACGCCGCAATTCGCGCGCTATTACGAACGACTCGCCCAGAAGAACATGGCGCCGCTTTGGGAAGTCCTGAAAAACCTGGTCACGCCCGAACCGGTGTCGCCGGTGGCGCCGGCGCATTGGCGTTATGACGAGATCAGGCCGCTGCTGTTCGAATCCGCGAGCATGATTTCCGCGGAACAAGCGGAGCGGCGCGTGCTGGTATTGGAGAATCCCGGTCTTTCTGCCCAATCCTCGATCACGCATTCGCTCTATGCCGGCATTCAACTGGTGATGCCGGGCGAAATCGCGCCGCAGCATCGCCATAGCCAGGCGGCGCTGCGCTTCATCCTGGAAGGAAATGGCGCGACCACGACCGTCGACGGCGAAC